>Ga0196971_1000288_pt1 | contig 45232 bp, 45 predicted proteins | sample S1v_1013CmetaG_FD_148660 | JGI IMG/M metagenome (GOLD analysis project Ga0196971, IMG submission 148660) | Soil microbial communities from Anza Borrego desert, Southern California, United States - S1+v_10-13C | ecosystem: Environmental > Terrestrial > Soil > Desert | place: USA: California... | reverse complement strand
TTTGCGCAACCGCATATCTTCGATCATGCGTTGGCGCAGGGGAGATGCAGCGGGCGTCGAGAGGTTCATGGCGCTGCTCCTGTCGTGAAGCGAGGCGGATTGCCTCGTTCGCCAACATAGAAAAGAGCAGCCAAGCTTTTCAATGACCTTCAGCCTTGGATTGGAGCACCCCTACCGCGCGAGCGGTTTAGTCCTTGGCCACGCAGCGGCCGATTGACAGGTTCCAATGACATAATGACCAGCCGATACATCTAAGTCTCAACTCCCGAAGATCGCACCATCATCCAGATCAGCATCTCTTCGTTAACGTCCTCGGGTTCCTCCGGTGAGTCGGTGGGCGGATGAGTAACTAATGATTTCGAATCATGCAATTTCAAAAGGTGCTCGACGGTTTCGTTGAGCGTCATCCGCTGCTCTTTGGCCAGCTTGACCAAGGCAGCGTAGGTGCTTTTCCTGAGGCTCATTCGCTGCAAGTTCGTCGAGCACCGGCGCTGGTTCAAGGCGTTCTGCAGGCGTTTCCAGCCGGTGTCGTTCAGGTGGCGTTCGATCCATGCGTTCAATTGGCCTGAGTCCGAGCACAGATCGAGCTGTTCGGCTGCATCTGCCTCGTGAGTTACTAATATTTCCTGCGCCTTATGGGGTTCTTTGACCATACGCTGCAAGTAAATCAGCGCCGGCGCGTATTTTTCGGGTTTGAGTTTGCGCATAAGTGACCCTCATTAGTTACTCATCTATGTCAAACCATGCCCGTCGAAACCATAAACGGGTATTAGTGAGTAACTCATGAGTATTAAGGCCAAGCTCGAATGAAAGGTCAATCCTCCGTTCAAAGCAGGATTAAAAAACGGAGCCGGGAAAAAACGGTGCTGATAAGTGTCGTATAACGCATGGTGCAGCGTGCGCCAAAATCTTGCTAATCCGCCGCATCGTGCTATGGAGAGCGGCTTAATGTAAACGGAGGGAGACATCATGGATGGGTTCGGACGATTGCGAAACCTAGGCGGAATCATCTTAGCCAGCTGGCTCGCCACATTGAGTGCCGATGCGGATGCCGATGCGGAACGGCTTCCCGCCTACGGCGTCGATCTTAAGGAAACGTCGGTCTCGGGCATTTCCTCGGGCGCTTATCTGGCGGTGCAATTCCATGTCGCCCATTCCGATATCGCCCGAGGCGCCGGGGTCATCGCCGGCGGACCGTATTATTGCGCGGAGAACAGCGTCGATCGGGCGACACTGAACTGCATGAAGCCCGACGACGCTCATCCCGTACCCGATGCGACCCATCTCAAGTCCATCACCGATCGGCTCGCACAGTCCGGTGCCATCGACGATCCCGTTCAACTTCGGGACGACCGGGTATGGCTGTTTTCCGGTACGGCCGATCGGGTCGTCGAGCAGCCGGTGATGGACGCCTTGCTTCGGTATTACCAGTCCTATGTGGGCGATGGCGGGATCATCTACAAAAAAGACCTGAATGCAGGTCACGCCATGGTCACGGAAACACAGGGAGCTGCCTGCGCCTATACCGGGCCTCCGTTCATCAATGATTGCGACTACGATGCAGCCGGAGCACTGCTGGCTCACATCTACGGGCCGCTCAAGCCGCCCGCTGCCGAGCCGAAGGGGCGCTTCGTCGTGTTCGACCAGAACGAATTCCTGCCCGACCGGAAGGCGCGTGATCATAGCCTGAGCGATTCGGGGGTGGCGTACGTTCCGGAGTCTTGTCGCGCGAACCGTTGCCGCGTGCACATCGCTCTCCACGGCTGTTTGCAGAACGAGGATAAAGTCGGCGATGCCTTCTACCGGCATGCAGGCTATAACCGCTGGGCCGACACCAACGATTTGATCGTTCTCTATCCGCAAACAGTCGCGCGCTACGGTTGGCGGTGGCCGTACTGGACTTTGAATGTCGTGTGGAATCCCAATGCGTGCTGGGACTGGTGGGGGTACGACAGCGCCGATTACCACACCAAGAACGGCATCCAGATCAGGGCGATCCGGGGCATGCTCGACCGATTGGCGGAGCCGAAACCATGACGATCCGCGCGAAAAACAGCAATCTAATGGGATCGGAAGAGGAGAGGACGATCAGTCCCAGCCGACCACGTCGTAACCGCGTTCCAGCAGGCACCGGTTTACAAACGACTGGTAAGCGGGATCCGGCCCCGATCGGCCGAACATGGAGCGGATCAATCCCGCCGTTGCGCCGCTCGCAGCGCCGATGGCAGAGCCGGCGCCCGCCGATCCGACCACGGCGCCGCCGACCGCTCCAGTCGCTGCGCCCATGGCGGCGCCCCCGACCGTGTTTCTGGCGGCGCGGCCGGCGCCGGTTCCGCGAGAATCGGCACCGGCTGCTTCAGCCAAGGACTTGCACTCGGCGATATCCTGGTCGGCGGCCGCCTGGCCTACATTCTGAAGATGCTCGTTCGGGTAGAGCACCGGCCTTGCAGTGGCGCAACCGCCCAAGGCCATCACCAACGCGAATGCAATCAATCCAGTGGCAGGTTTCATACGTCATTCTCCATGGCCAGGCGTGCCTTGCGGCCGCACGGCGCTTTTTTCGCTGTTCGTCTCTTTAGAGGGAGACATTATTGTCGGTGCTTAATTCCCGTTTCATTAAGGTCCCGCAATCGCGCATCGAGACCGCACGGCAGGATTTATGAAGGGCGATGGCCGCGTCCGACGGCGTAGCGGCAACTACGAGTGTCTGAAAAGGTCTGACAGTGTAGCCCCTCGAAACGGGCGTGGAGCGGCAGGCTACGGCGGATTTGCCGAGATAAACGATACATTCGACAGGTTTCGCGGACGAATGGATTCCAGCGGGACCGTGATGAAAGCGACGGGAGCGTCTTATGAACAGGCGGTGGTCTTTGGCGGGTGTGTGCATCGCGCTGCTAGCAGGCTGCACGACCGATCCGTATACCGGCGAGAGGCGGATAAGCAACCTGGGTAAAGGCGCCGGTATCGGTGCGGCGGTCGGCGCGGGCGCCGGTACATTGTTCGGCGGCAACGATGCCGCAAACGCCGGTTGGGGCGCATTGGCCGGCGGCGTCGTGGGCGCGGCTGTCGGAGCCTACATGGATCGGCAGGAGCGGGCGATGCGCGAGTCCTTGCAGGGCACCGGCATCGAGGTGCAACGCACCGCGGAAAACACCCTCAATTTGAACATGCCCAGCAATATTACCTTTGCCTTCGATTCGGCTACCTTGACGCCGCAAGCGCAAAGCGCGCTGAACTCGGTGGCGTCGGTTCTGAACCAATACTCCGACTCCACCATCAACGTAACCGGGCATACCGACGATATCGGGTCGGACAGTTACAACCACCGGCTTTCCGAGCAGCGGGCCGGCAGTGTGGCCGGCTACCTGATTTCCAACGGCGTCAATGCCGGACGTATTTCGCAGCAGGGCATGGGCGAGCGGATGCCGAAATTCCCCAATACCGACGAGGGGAACCGGGCACAAAACCGCCGCGTGGAGCTGGCGATCGTCGCCAATCAAAATGCGGGCGCTCAGCCCGGCAGCGCGCCTCCGCAAGGAAGTCCCCAACCGCCGGGGCGTCCGCCGTCCGGCGGCTATCCACCCGCGGGCAGCCCGACCGCGCCAAGGGCTTATCCGCCTTCGGGCGGCGGTTACAACTACCCCCGCTGAGGAATGGGTCGTGAGATCAAATCGTCATTCCGGCCATGGACGGGCGAAATCCACGGAAGAAGTATTGCGTCGGCACTGCGGCTAGAGGGCGGCACCGGGACGATTGGCTAATGTTTGTGATATTGGAAGGTCCATCGAATGATGACAGGAGGTTGTTATGAATAGGCGATGGTTTGTAGTAGGTCTGTGCTCAGTATTGTTGGTGGGCTGTGCGACCGATCCGCACACGGGCGAGAAACGCCCTTTAGGTAAGGTCGTGGGCGTGGACCGCTCGGGACGGGCGATGCGTCTGGCGTTGGAGGAAGCCGGCATTGAGGTGCAACGCACCTCGGAGAATACCCTCAACCTGGATATCCCGTTTGCATCCGGTTCCGCCCGCCTGACGCCGCAAGCGCAAAACACGCTGAATTCGGTGGCATCGGTTCTCAATCAATACCCCGAGTCCGCCGTTACCGTCACCGGGCATGCCGACGACATCGGGACGGACCGGGCCAACCAGCGGCTTTCCGAGCAGCGCGCCCGCAGCGTGGCCGATTACCTGATCTCCAACGGGGTCAGTGCCGGACGCATTTCTCAGAAGGGCATGGGTGAGCAAATGGTGAAATCCCCGACCGCCGACGTGGTCAGCCGGGCAGAACACCGTCGTGTGGAGCTGACGATCGTGACTCATCAAGACGTGGGCGGTCAGACTTCAGGGCGTCCAACTTCGGACAAGCCGGCGGCTCCACGGACGTATCCACCGTCGGGAGGCGAATAGCCATCCCCGCTGAACGGGTTTAGGCTGAAGGGCGGTGAGGCCGGCGCGACTGGCTCGACCATTCGATCCGCTTCGCCGCTCGGGTGAAGGCGCCACGCGGCCAATTGCCGTTTCTAGGATGATCGTCAATGTTTGTCCGATAACCGGCTGCTGGCTGGTTCCTTGTCCTTAGACAGCCTGCTGTTCTTGTTCATGACGCCCGGAATGGACTTGGTTGGTCTTTGGACCTTCTTTTTCAAAACATCTACGCCGATCTGGGGTTTGGTCAAGGGGACGAGATCTTTCCGGTTGAGCCGTTCTTGATCGATGTCGGTGCCCATACGCCGGTCCCGCTCTTCGACCAAGCCCGGCAGGGCTTCGCCGTCGCGATTGAACGACCATTCCAGGATAGGCGCACCGAGAGGCATCTTGTCGCCATGCTTGCCGAACGGTGCCGAATTCCAGACATGCCAGGTTTTGCCGTAGCTGTTTATTTTTCCTCTCATGAGCTCCTTCTCGGCCGTTTCGGGTATACCCGGAGCCACGAGCTGGCCGGAGAGGATCTCGTAATTGTGGGGGTGCCAGTATCTCTTCTCTTGCATCGGCAGAGATTCGAACAGCGTTTCCGAGATGATGTACTCGATGCCGATGAGATTGGCATCCGTGGTGTTGCCGTCGAACAGCACGCACTGGGCAAAGTCTTCGTTGACCTGGCGGCAATAGTGATGCGCTTCCATCTGATGGGACGGATCTCTTTTGGCGACATGGAAACCCGAGAGATAAATATCCATCGGTCGCAGGGGCGATTGGGTTTGCAGCACGGCGGCCCCGGTTTCGAGCGCTTGGGTCTTCGCGGATTTTTCCCGGCCTTCGGGCCGTACTCCGGGGGGCTTTTTCTTCGCACTCTCACAGCCGGATATCACGGCTGCGAGACCGAACGCTGCGAGTATCCGTATGGCGTTGCCCAATGCCGGCTTGTCCATGGCGTCGCTCCAAAAAATCCGCGAAAGATAACCCTGCCCCGGCCGGATTGTTCCTTTCCGGCCGAGTAGCAACAATAAGCGAATTTACCTACAGCAGTCCGATCCTTGTTGTACCGGCGGACACTTTACCGTTCCGTAGGAACAGAATACACAGCAGTCGCCCGGCTTCGGCTTGAGCAGTAGGCCGCAAGCTTTGCACTCATAGAAATACTGGCACGCATCCGTCGGCATCGATTCGGTTTCAGCATGTCCGCACTTTGGGCAGATCAGAGTCGATTCCAAAATAACGCCCCTCATGGCGCGATCTCCCTGAGAGCGGACGGATAACCGGCGGCCTTGGCCGCTTCGGTGAGCCTATCGGCCGAAGTCGCGGCGTCGTCGAAATGCACGGTGGCGGTTTTCCGCTCGTAATCGATGGAGACTCGTTGCACGCCGGCCACGCTTTCAAGCGCTTTCTTGACCGTGATGGGGCACACTGGGCAGGTCATGTTCCGCACCTCGAGCGTTGCAATGCGCGGCGCGGCCTGGACTGCGCCGGCCACAAGGCTGAGCGGTAAAAGCACAGAAACGAGGGTTTTCATGATGCTCACCTCAATAAAAGAGCGGGGCGTACCACGGCAGCGCCACCAGGCCCAGCAAAGGAACGGCCACCAGCCAGAAGACAATGCGGCGCCTCTTCAAGGTTGCGTCTTCCGTGCAGGGTTTGCCGGGATTGCATGCCGGGGGAATCAGGTAGAGCTTCTGGAAGGCCAGGCCGAGAAAAAAGAGGGTCAACAGGAGAAACACCGGTCGGACCGGCTCGAAGAGGCTCAGGTTCGCCACCCAGGCCCCGCCGACGCCGAGTCCTAGCAACACCAGCGGCGCCGCGCAGCACAAGCTCGCGCCAATACCCGCAAGCACGCCCGAAATCAAGGCTTGTTTCTGGTTCATGGCAATAGAACAAGTTATGACGGAAAACGTACTATAAGCTCCGTACCCAAGTACGGAATCAAGGCCATGACGCAAGAACTTTTCACGATTGGCGCCTTAGGAAAAAAAGCGGGGGTGAATGTCGAGACTATTCGCTTCTATCAGCGCCGCGGCTTGCTGGCCGAACCGGAAAAACCGTTCGGCGGCATCCGGCGCTACACCGAAAATGACGTTTTGCGGGTGCGCTTCATCAAGGAGGGCCAAAAACTTGGCTTCACGCTGACCGAAATCGCCGAGTTGCTGAGTCTCGAAGACGGCCGGCACTGCCGGGAAGCGCGCAAGATCGCCTTAAGAAAACTCGCCGCCATCCGCGAGCGGATCGAGCGTCTGCAGGGTATGGAGCGAACACTTGCCGACCTGGTCGAACATTGCACGGAAAACAACGATCAGGCTTTTTGTTCCATCATTGCAGCACTGAACAGAGGCTTGTAAACGTCTTTTTGCTCGTTCGTGCTACCATTTTCATCAATGCACAATAAAGCGCAGATTGAACGAAAAAAGAATTAATAACAACTGGGAGATTCCATAGATGTACGTACATAAGCGTGTTATCTCGGCAATGTTGGCTGGAGCCTTTTCGCTGTTCGGTGTGTCTACCGTAATTTATGCTGAAGAGCATGCGAAAGAGGCCGCCGAACATCTAGAGCAGGCGGTGGAGAGCGGCAAAAAGGGGGATGCGGAAGGTGCCGCAAAGCACACCGAGGAAGCGCAACAACACGCAATCGAGGAGAATAAAGAGCGTCCTTATGCTCAGCCGCCGAAAGCTGTTACGGGAGAAAATCCAAAAGCCGAGCATGACACAAAAGCTTTCGGCGAGATGAAAAAAGCCAAAAAACACGCTAAGAAAGGCCATGCCAAGGAAGCTTCGGAAGCCGCTGACAAAGCTGCAACTCATCTCGAAGAAAAGGAACAGTCGAAATAGTTAAGGCTTTCTCTGAAAGCCACTCATTCTCAAGCCCCGGCTCGAACAGCTGAGGGCTTTTTTTCGAATCACGTTTTCATTTCCGCCCGAAGCCTGACATCCGCATGCCAGCGCCGGATCACGTAAACCGCCAGGATGACCAGCAATGTCAGCAGCATGGCCGAAAAGATGCCGCCACAGGCCAGCGGTTTGAGCATCCGGCCCTTTCGGGAGGGCTCTTTTGACACCGTGGTCAGCTGCCTCGTTTTCTGCAGCGTAAACGACCCCCTTGAAGGGCTGTATGAAATTCGCCGGGTTCTCCGTGGCGGAGGACAACTCCGGATGCTGGAGCACGTGCGCTCCGGCCGGCCAGTCTGGGCCTGGCTCCAGGACCGGATTCAGCCGCTGTGGACTTATCTCAGCGGAGGCTGCCGCCCCAATCGGCGGACCGAGGCGATGGCCGGAGAGGCGGGTTTTCGCATCGATCCCGAGGAACGCGAGGCTGTTCATGTGCTGAGGCGCTTCACTGCGTATCCGATCTCCGATGGAATGTGATCGAAAACGGATCGAAGATGAACGTCGGGATTAACATTCGACCGACGCATAAAGCTCTGCTCTTGCCGCAGCTATGACACTGATAGCGGAATACATCAAGAGCAGCACGAGACAGGACGCGACGGCGATATCGGGCCAGCCCGAACCGGTCAGCCAGACCGCGCCGGCGGCGATAAAGACGGAGAGATTCGACGCGATGTCGTTTCGTGAACACGCCCACACCGAACTCATGTTGACGTCTTCATGGCGATGACGCCACAGAAGAAAGAGACATAGGGCGTTGGCGGCCAGACCTAGAAGACTGAACACGCCCATGATCTCGAAGACGGGTACGGTCGGAGCTATCAACTTGGACACGATTTGAGCAATCACGGCAAGTGCCGCGAGAAGAATCAGCCCGCCTTTAAACTGAGCCACTCTGGCCTTGGCGACGGAGCCTCTCGAAACCGCGTATAAGCTGATTCCATAGGTTAACGCGTCTCCGAGATTATCGAGGCCGTCGGATAACAGGGCTGACGATTCGCCATAAAGGGCGGCGGCAACGATGACAAGAAACATTATGGCGTTAATGCCGAGCACGATGCGTAGTGTTCCGCGCTGGCGTTCGCGCAGCCGATCCAAAGAACAGCCGTGGTCACAACAACCGCTCATGCAGTGTTCACCTCCTCCCGAACATTGGGTCTTACAGCTTACTCCCGATCGGGGCGGGGGGGCATGGATCGAGATTGCCATGTCCCCGAACCGGCCGGGATTTACCGAGTTCCGCCCGCCATCTGGCGATGGTCTTCCGCCATATCCCGATTGGCCTCGGCGGCCCGCTCGTAGAGATCGATCAGTCTTTTGCAGTGGGCCTCGAAACTCCCGCCTTTATATGTCTTGGGATAGTCATGGGGATCTTTCCGGAATTGTGCGAGGATTTGTCGATGTTCCTCGGCCTTGTTTTTCATGTCCCTGGCGACCGCCTCGTAATGATCGGCCAAGGCTTGATGATCGGCGGAGGTCCTAGCGCTTTGAACCGCCACGGACATGTCCATCGGGTGACGGCCCCTTTCGGCGCAGGACATCAACAGCCCAAACAGGGTTAAAACGGCTAATAAGATCTTGGCTTTCATACATTTTTCCTTTCAGAGATTGTTAAACACCAAAGTCCAAAGTACTTCGACCAAAAACCGGATGATTTTCAGGCTACCTCCTGGCCTCAGCGGCCTGTTTTTCAACGGATAAACCTTTGACTTGGGCATAGATCGCCGGGATCACGATCAGGGTCAATAAGGTCGACGACACCATCCCGCCCACCATGGGCGCTGCGATGCGGCGCATGATTTCGGAGCCCGTGCCCGAGCCCCACATGATGGGCAGAAGGCCCGCCATGATGGCCGCGACCGTCATCATCTTCGGCCTGACCCGTTCCACTGCGCCTTCCACGATCGCAGCATAAAGATCGGAGGAACTGAATTGTTCGCCGGCAGCCGCTCTCTGTTCTTTACGCTTGCTTAGCGCCTGATCCAGATAAATCAGCATGACCACCCCGGTTTCCGCCGCGACGCCCGCCAAGGCAATGAAGCCGATCGCGACCGCCACGCTGAGGTTGTAGCCCAGCCAATACATCAGCCAGACGCCGCCCACCAGAGCAAACGGCAGCGACATGAGGACGATGGCCGTTTCGGTGACGCGCTTGAAGTTGAGATACAGCAGCACGACGATGATCAAAAGCGTCATCGGCACCACGATGCGGAGCTTGGCCTTGGCCCGTTCCATGTACTCGAATTGGCCGCTCCAGGTGACGTAATAGCCCGGCGGGAATTTCACCCGTTCGCGCACGGCTCTCCGAGCGTCTTCCACGTAACCGCCGATGTCCCGGTCGCGAAGGTCCACGTAGATGTAGGCGGATAGTAAGGCGTTCTCGGTGCGGATGGACGCAGGGCCCTTGTTCAAGCCTATGCGCGCCACTTGCCCCAAGGGAATCATGGCGCCGGACGGTACCGGCACCAGCACTTGGGTGGCGATGGCCTCGGGCGAATCGCGGAGCTCCCTGGGGTAACGTACGGTCACGCCGTAGCGCTCCCGTCCTTCCACCGTGGTTGTGACTGTTTCGCCCCCCAGCGCGGAAGCGATCACGTCTTGCAGGGCGCCGACGCTCAACCCGTAGCGCGCCAGGGCCAGGCGATCAGGCTCGATGGTCAGGTAATAGCCGCCGGTGATGCGCTCGGCATAGGCGCTGGTGGTGCCGGGTACGGTTTTGACGACGGATTCGATCTCGGTCGCGAGCCGTTCGATCTCCCCTAAATCCTTGCCAAATACCTTGATGCCGATGGGCGTGCGGATGCCGGTGGACAGCATGTCGATGCGATTCTTGATGGGCATGGTCCAGGCGATGGTGACGCCGGGCATCTGGGTCGCACGGTCCATTTCGGCGATCAGCTTCTCGGTGGTCATCCCCGGTCGCCACTGGTCCTCGGGTTTGAGGTTGACGACGGTTTCGAACATCTCGAGAGGCGCCGGGTCGGTGGCCGTGGCGGCGCGGCCGGCCTTGCCGAACACCGACTCCACTTCGGGGAAGGTCTTGAGGATGCGGTTGTGAATCTGCATGATCTCCGCTGCCTTCGTGACCGACAGCCCCGGAAGGCTCATCGGCATGAACAGTAGCGTGCCTTCGTTCAGCGTCGGCATGAATTCGCTGCCGAGCTTGGACAAGGGATAGGCCGTCACCGCCAGGACCAGCAGGGCAAAAGCGATGGTCAGCTTCTTCCAGCGCAGCACGAAGGCGATGACCGGGCGGTAGAGCCAGATCAGCACCCGGCTGACCGGGTTCTTCTCCTCCGGCACGATCCGGCCCCGGATGAACAGAAGCATCAGCACCGGCACCAGCGTCACCGACAACAGCGCCGATCCCGCCATGGCGAAGGTCTTGGTGTAGGCGAGAGGCTTGAACAAGCGGCCTTCCTGGTCCTCCAGCGCGAACACCGGCAAGAAGGAAACCGTGATGATCAGCAGGCTGAAGAATAGGGCGGGACCGACCTCGCGGGCCGCCCTGATCATGATCGTGAGCCGGTTTTCGTGAGGTTCCGCCCGTTCCAAGTGCTTGTGGGCGTTTTCGATCATGACGATGGCGGCGTCCACCATGGCGCCAATGGCGATGGCGATGCCGCCGAGGCTCATGATGTTGGAGTTGATGCCCAATGCCTGCATCACGATGAAGGCGATCAACACGCCGATCGGCAGCATGATGATGGCCACCAGGGCGCTTCGCACGTGGAACAGAAACACGATGCAGACCAGGGCGACGATCAGGGTTTCTTCGACGAGTTTTTCGCGAAGATTGGCTATGGCCCGGAGAATCAGATCGGAGCGGTCGTAAACCGCTTCGACCGAGACGCCTTCCGGCAGGCCGCTGCCGATTTCCGCCAATCTCGCCTTGATATTTCGGATCACGTCCAAGGCATTCTGGCCATAGCGGGACATGGCGATACCGGAAACCGCTTCGCCTTCGCCGCTCAGTTCGGTGAGTCCCCGCCGTTCGTCGGGTCCCAGTTCAACCCGCGCCACGTCCCTGAGCAGCACCGGTGTGCCGTTTTCGGCCTTGAGCACCAGTTGCTCCAGATCGTCGACGCCGCGGAGATAACCTCTGCCGCGGACCATGTATTCGGTCTCGCTCATTTCGACGACCCGTCCGCCGACATCGCGGTTACTCGCCCGGATCGTCTCGCTGACCGTGCTCAAGGGAATTCTGTAGGCCTGGAGCCGCCGCGGATCGACAACGACCTGATACTGCCGGACGAAGCCGCCGACGCTGGCGACTTCCGCCACGCCGTGCGCCTTGGCGAGCTGATAGCGGATGAACCAGTCCTGGAGACTGCGGAGTTCCGCCAAGGTATGCCGTGCGCTCAGCACGACATACTGATACACCCAGCCGACCCCGGTGGCATCGGGGCCCAAGGCGGGTGTCACGCCCCGCGGCAGCCGGTTCGAGAGTGTTGTCAGATATTCCAACACCCGCGAGCGTGCCCAATAAATGTCGGTCCCGTCTTCGAAAATGATGTAGACGAACGATGCACCGAAGAACGAGAAACCGCGCACCACCTTGGAACGGGGCACGCTGAGCATGGCAGTGGTCAAGGGATAAGTGACCTGGTCCTCCACCACCTGCGGAGCCTGGCCGGGGTAGTCGGTGTAAACGATGACTTGTGCATCCGAGAGATCGGGCAGAGCATCGAGCGGAGTTCTTGCTACGGCGTAAATGCCGGCGAAGACGATGAACACCGTCGCCAGCAGCACCAGGAAGACATTTCTCGCCGACCATTCGATGAGACGTCCCAGCATCACATCCTCCCATGATCGGTGTGACCGCCCGGTGGCGGAGGTTCCGGAGCGCCGAAGCTTTCCAAGGCCGATTTCAGGCTGCTCTCGGCGTCGATCAGGAAGTTGGCGCTGACCACCACGGTTTCGCCCGCCTTTAGACCTTCCAACACTTGAATCCATTCATCGCCGCGCGTTCCGAGCTTGACAGGGCGCGGTTCGAACCGGCCTTCGCCGAGCTCGACCAGAACGAGCGTGCGTTTGCCGCCCTCGAGGACGGATGAGCGCGGAATCGCCAGTACTCGATGCGATCTTCCGCCGATCTCGACATGGGCGTACATCATGGGCTTTAAGAGCCCGTGCGGGTTGGGCAGCTCGATTCTTACCTTGGCCGTGCGGGTTTCGGGCTCCAGCGTGGGGTAGATGAACGTTACCTTGCCCTCGAAGGTTCGCCCCGGATAAGCATCGAGCTTGACCCGAACGGCCTGTCCGGCGGCAACCAAACCCAGTTCCTGCTCGAAAATCTTGGCCATGACCCAGACCGAGGACAGATCGGCGATCTTGAACAAGGCATCGCCCGCCATCGCACGCATGCCTTCGATGGCCATTTTTTCCAGGACCACGCCGGAAGCCGGCGAGCGGATGACCAGATTGCGCCGGACGACCCCCTGTTGTTCCAGGCGCCGGATTTCGGTCTCCGAGACACCCCAATAGCGAAGCCGCTCCAGGCTGCTTTGCACCAGGTTTTCCATCTCGGCTTGCGTGTGCGGATGGGCGTCTTGCAGCGCGGACCGGCTGTTCCGGGCAATCAGGTAGTCGTTCTGCGCGGATAGCAGATCGGGGCTGTACAGTTCGAACAGCGGCTGCCCTTTCTCGACCGCTTGGCCGGTGGCGTTGACGTGGAGGTCTTCGATGTAACCGTCGAACTTGAGCGTCACCGTGTGGAGCCGCCGTTCGTCCGCTTCGATGAGACCGACGGCGCGAACGGTACGGGTCAAGTCCCGCTCCTCCACGGCCGCCGTCCTGACGCCGAGTTTCTGAACCTTCTCGGGGGTGATTCTGACGATATTGGTTTCGCTAGGCGTTTCTTCGTCGGCGTAAACGGGAATGTAATCCATCCCCATGGAATCCTTTTTCGGCACGGGCGAGGTGTCGGGAAGTCCCATCGGGTTGCGGTAATAAAGGATTCTGCGTTCCTTGGGCGCTTCGGCGCTCGGATGCTGTTCCGCTTGCCCGGCTTCCGGCGCCTGATCCTCGTAAACCGGAACGTAGTCCATGCCCATCTCGTCCTTCGCCGGGACCGGCGAGGTGACCGAGGGATTCATGGGATGGCGGTAATACAGGACTTTTCTCTCGGCGGGAGTCGATGGTTCGGAGACCTCGCGGAACCCGGCCAGCCAATAGCCCGAAGCCAGGCCGACGATCAGCGCCGCCAATACCAAAAGCACGGCCGATCGGTTCATAAGGCCTCCTTGCCGGCCGCGGCAGTCAGCTTGGCCAAGGCTTGCTGCGCTTGAGCGTAAGCCTGCCAGGCCTGGATTTCGGCGTTGCGGAGACTGGCCGAGGCGCGGAGCAGATCCGCCATGCTGGCCTTGCCGACCTCGAAATTTGCTCTAAGCGACGCGACAGTCTGTTCGGCAAGAGGGATGATTTCGTGCCGCAGCAAGGCATAGTGATCCTTGGCGCGCCGGTAGTCGGACAGCGTAGCGGCAATGTCCGCCTGGACCTTTCTGAGAGCATCCTGCAGCGCGTACTTTTCGCGCAGCCATTCGCTCCGCTGCTGATCCACCGCCTTCGCCTGCTTGCGCCCGGCATAGACGGGGAGATTCAGACTGACCCCGAACCGGACGAAATCGCTGCGGTTCTCGCCGTTGGGCGCGCGATCGCGAAAAGCGTAGCCGGCGCTGAAGGTGAGGTCGGGGTAATAGTCCTTCTTCGCCAGCTCCACCCGGCTTTGAGCGGCGTCGACGCTACGCCGTTTTTGATTCAGCAACGGCCGCCCCTGTTCCGCGGCTTCGTCCAGTTGCTCCTCGGCGAGCATTTCCGGAAGCGCCGGCAGCTCGCCGTAGGCTAGATCGAAAAGGCTCGTCGGCGGACGATCAAGCAGGGCATTGAGGCGGGCCACCTCGCGATGGTGCATGGCGGTGTGGATCAGCCGCTCCTCGCCCAATTTGGACAGTTCCAATTGCGCCTGGAGTACGTCCTGTTGGGGGGCTTCGCCGACCCGATAGCGTGCCTGAACGGTTCGGATCACGTCACGCAGGCTGGTTTCGGTGTCGGCGAGGATGTGCAGCGTCCGCTCCAGGTAAAACAGTTCCCACCACCGGAGCTTCACATCCCGAACCAGGCGAAGCCGGGCTTCTTCGACCGTTTGCGCGGCGGCTTCCGCCTCGAGGCCGGCGGCCTGTTCCTTGAGCGCCAGCTTGCCCGGAAACGGAACGGTTTGGCTGAGGCCCACATCGACCATGGTCATGAAATCCTCCCGGAAATCGAAGCTGTCGGCGGGTAGATTCAGCATTTCGACGCTCAAGGTGGGGTCCGGCAGACTGCCCGCCTGCGACGGAACTGCCGCTATGGCCTCGGCGCGGGCATTAATTTCGGCGAGGCTCGGGTTGTTGGCGAGCGCCTGGGAAACGGCTGCATCGAGACTTAGCGCAGCCGTGTTTTCCAGTGCACGGGGCGACGGTGAAAGATACCCCAAACCGACCAGCATCAAAATGAAAGCAAAAGGCTGGCGATGCAGCGCCTTTATTTTGCGGAAACGGAGCACAAATCACTCTCCTTTGACGAAGTACACGTCCCTGAACCTCAAGATTCAGGACACACCGAGAAATCCGGATCCGCGCGACATCACGGTTCCGAGTTTCTCCAAAGCTTCGTTGGGAAAGATCTGCTAATTCAGCAGCGTGCAGAATTGATAAATGAGAGGAATGCGCCGCTTTCGCCGAAGACGGGGGCGGAGAGGTATCGATAGAGCGGTCGATTTGGGCGAAATCAGCAGTACCAGCCAGCAGATCGCCCATCCGAAGAAGGTTTTCAGCTTAAGGTCAAAAAAGCCGTGGCTACTGTGATCGAAGGTTTTGGCATCGAGGCACAACCCAAGATTGCAGTCGTCGGGAAGAGCCGGCTCATGATGGGACGAACTGCCGGAATCTCCCTGTTCGCACTCCGACAAAAACGTGCCGTGCAATTGCTTGAAGACCGCCTCGCATACGATGGCGGCAGGCAATGCTAACCACGCGATCAAAAAGAACGGAATCAAAACACGGGTTAGATCGGAATGTTTACGGAAATACTTCACAACACGTTGCCGTCCACATTGGGAATCCTGCCAATCGCTGCGTCAGGCCGAAAGCGAGAAGAGCTAGGAAACGATACCACAAGACTAATCTGCCAAGGGATAGGCTCAATACGATCTTTTACCGATGAGCCGAGGCCGCGCCCACTAGTAGAACCGGGACCACATCCTTGTGCGCCCGGTTTGCTTTAGATCTGTGCCGAACTCAGCCCAAGACGCTCGATCTTTGGGCCGCCTGCGGCTACGGAATCGTCTTAGGCCCTCGGGTTGCGGCGGCGGCCTGCCAGTCTTCACGACGGATGGTTGTCGACAGCCAGCGGTGGACCAGGCCGGCGAGAATGGCTCCGATTATCGGAGCGACCCAGAAGAGCCAGAGCTGGACTAGCGCCCAATCTCCCACGAACAGCGCGGGGCCGGTGCTTCGGGCCGGGTTCACCGAGGTGTTGGTCACCGGAATGCTCACCAGGTGAATCAGGGTGAGGCCCAAGCCGATGGCCAGCGGCGCGAACCCTTGAGGAGCGCGCGAGTCGGTGACGCCCAAGATGATCATGAGGAACATGAAGGTCATCACGACTTCCGTCAAAAAGCCCGCGCCCATGGAGTATTCTCCGGGAGAATGAGCGCCGTAGCCGTTGGCGGCGAATCCCGCAGCGACGTCGAATCCGGGCTTTCCGCTCGCGATCAGATACAACACGCCGGCACCTACGATCGCGCCGAAAACCTGAGACACGATGTACGGTGCCAGATCCGAAGCCGGTATACGACCGCCGGCCCAAAGACCGATGGACACCGCCGGATTGAAATGGCCACCGGAAATATGGCCCACGGCATAAGCCATCGTCAGCACGGTCAAACCGAATGCCAAAGCTACGCCGAGCAGGCCGATGCCGACATTCGGAAAGGCGGCGGCAATAACCGCGCTGCCGCACCCGCCGAAAACCAGCCAGAACGTTCCGATGAACTCCGCAGTACAACGACGATAAATCGACCACATGATCAATCCCTCCAAAGCTTTTTTCCTAAACGAGCCGATTTACGTGCCTGCTTGAACGCAGGACGAGCGGTCACTTCTTAGATCATGTTTTGACCGCTTACTCACAGCATCCGATGAAAAGATATTGGCATCAATGTGATACCGTATTTCGTAAAGGAATTCACCGACAGCATCAAAGGACGGCGAGAATGGATCGACGGGAAGCGGATCACGGCATCGGTCATTTTTTCGTGGGCAAGGACCCGTTCTTTCGTCTGCAACGGGCGATCGGCCTGGCACCGCCTCACGATCTGGGCGTAAGGCGGCGCGCCTTGTTCTTCGCGCTGTTTTGCTGGCTGCCCATCGTCATCGCAGCCTTGTTGGCCGGGCGAGCGTTCGGCGGTCTAGCCGACGAACCCTTGCTCCTTCACTTCGCCATTCACTCGCGGTCCCTCATTGCCATACCGCTTTTCATCGTCGGCGAAAGCAGTCTTCTGCGCCTTGAATTGCTGGTTCGCCATTTCGTCGTTTCGGGGCTGGTCGGCGAATCGTCGATGCCAAAGTTCCATGCGGCTTTGAACACCGCCGAACGCCTGCTCAAGTCGTGGCGAGTCTTCGCCATCCTTGTCGGCCTCGTGGCGACGAACGCGATTCTGGCCATCGGACAGTTCGAGCGGCTGCACGAAGCATCCTGGGCCATCGACCGGGACGCGGGCCGGGTCGGGCTCATCTTTGCAGGATGGTGGTATCTCCTCGTGCTGCGCCCGATTTTCAGCTTCCTCATAGGGTTGTGGGTATGGCGCATCGTGGTATTCGGGATTCTGTTGCGCCGGATTTCCAAGCTGGACCTTGAGCTGGTTCCGGTTCATCCGGACCGGGCCGGCGGCTTGGGTTTCCTGAGCATCGCTCCGCAGATTTTCATTCCATTCGTATTGGGCGTATCCATTGTGCTGGCTTCCCACTTCGCACACAGCGTCCTTTACCACGGTGCGCGCGTCGATACCCTGAGAATGCCCATGGCGCTCTATGTGATGCTCGCGCTGGCCCTGTGCTTAGGCCCGTTGCTGGCGCTCACCGGTAAATTGAAACGCCTGCGGCGCAAAGCCCTGCTCGATTATGGCGCCTTGGCAGGACAGCACGGACGGCTGGTCGACCGTCGCTGGATCCGCGGCGAAACGGTCCGCGACGATGCCTTGCTCAACGCTCCGGAACTCGGCCCCGTGGCGGACGTGCGTTCCATGCATGAAGCCGTGAGCGCTATTCATCTGGCACCGATTAGCAGCCAGACCGTCATAATGCTGTTCGCGGCGGTGGCCTTGCCGATGGTGCCGGTGCTGGCCATCGAAATCCCCGTTGTAGATCTCTTGAAAATGCTGGCGAGATATTTGTTTTGAGCCAATCAAGGAGCGGCCGAGGGTTGTTGCTGGCGGCCTTGCTGATAACCCTGCCGGTAGGCGCGCTCCTCGCTCTGTTTGTGCTGGTCGTACAGGTAACTGCCCACCAGGCCCGCACCCGCGCCGATCGCCGCGCCTAGCCCGGCGTTCCCGGCGATGGCGCCGATTGCCGCGCCGGCCCCGGTCGTGCCGACCGTGCCGCTCAGCATCCGCTGCTCGCTGGGAGACATGCCGGCGCACCCCGATAACAGGGCTGCGCCTAAAAGACCTGAGACAATTCGCGATTTCATAACTGCTGTTTCCCTTGCCTGTCGATCAATCGGTCAGGCCGGAGCGGCCCGTTTTTTTGCAGGGCCACTTTTCGGCCATGAATCGGAACATCACATCCACCGGCCGGTCTTTGCCGTACTCGGGATGAGCTTGTGCCCAGGAGACGAACTCGGCGATCGCCTCCTGGCGGGTCGGCTTCGGATCGGGAGGACACACCCAGGGCTGGCTGTCCGGTCCGGAATGCAAGGAGTCGTGATAGTGGTAGGCGCCCACCAGATAACCGGTGCAAAAATGCACGGCGGCGACATTGAGGGGATCGTCGCGGGGCGTCGTACAAAGGTCGATGAGGTCCTGGACGTTTCGAACCAGAAAGTCCTCCTCGGTGACGGCGGAGGCATAGGATACGGGCGGCAAGGTCGCCAACAGCACGATTCCTGTGTTGATCAAAGGCTTGATTCGCATTTTTTCACCTCCTTGAGTCCGTGTGTCTCGAACGTTGATCCCTAGCATTTCGACCTTTCTCCGGATGGCGCGGCCGATCCCCGTTTGCCATCCGTCCCGGGCGCGCCGATCGTCCTGAGCCGGACGTACCCGTTCGGCGAAGTTTTCCAAGATTATGGAATTCGCAGGACCTGGCCCGGATAAATCCGGTCGGGGTTTTTCAGCACGTCACGGTTGGCTTCGAAGATGCGGGGCCACTGAGTGGCATCGCCGTAATAGCGCCGGGCGATCTTCGATAGGGTGTCGCCGGAAATCACGGTGTAGGAGGCGCTCGCTGACGGCTGAGCGGCCGCTGCGGTACTTTCCGTGCCGCCTGCCGGAGCCGTAGCGGGTGGCGGCGGAGTTTCGGACCCTGCCTGTTTTTCCTTATCGTCCTTTCCAAAAAACTTGGCGGCGGCGCCGGCCGCCAGTGCGGCACCCAAGCCGCCCAGGACGGCTTTGCCCAGGGTCGACATCTGGCTTTTTTCCGGAGCACGGCCTTCCGGCGTCAGCTTGTCGAGCAGTTCCGGCAGGAACTGCGACAGCACGTTCGCCCCCTGGCTGGCCGGAATGCCGGCCCGTTGCGACAGCGCCTCGACTCGATCCCGGCCGAGAATCTCGATTAGTTGATCCGAACTGATCGAACGATTCTGTCCGGTTCCGATCCAGGATGAAACGATGTCGCCGAGCCCCAGCCGCTGAGCCCGGTTCCTGATTCCCTCGATTCCTCCGGTATTCTCGTCCTGCAGCATATCCAACAGACTTTCGGCGAGAGTCCGGGTTTGGCGCTGGGCGGAATCCGCGTCGCTGCCGGCCAGGCGTTGAACGATCTCGGTAAACAGGCTCACGATGGTTTCCTCCGTTTGCTTGATTGGCTCAGTCGTTCTGGAAAGAGCCACTGAGCGACAACACGCCATAACGGGAATGACCTGCCTCGCGGACGCCGATTTTCCCTGAGGCGATGTGACTGTGTGACTGCCGGATGCCGCCTAAAGTTTCTGGATCGCCCGAGCGGCCGCAATACCGGCCGCCTTCTGAGCAACACACCCGCGTATGGCGCTTCGAGTTGAGATGCCCGACTCACCGTACCCTGGGACGTAACACCAAACCGGAAAATACTCTGGCGCATAAGAGCCTATCTCAGTAGGCTGTTCGCCCTGAGCGTGTCGAAGGGTTTCGAGCATCCACCGGGATAGACTCTTAATACGTACTCAATCAATCTAGGGGAAGAAATATGGCGACTACTGATGACGCAAAAAAATGGGCGGCTGCCGCCTATAACGCCGCCGCCGATTTGTTCGATGAGCCGGCGCTGGGGTTTTGGGATTACTATGGTTCGCGGACGGTCGGACGACTTGGGTTAAGACCGGGCGCTCGGGTGCTCGACGTGTGTTCCGGCAGCGGCGCGTCGGCCCTGCCGGCCGCGGAGCAGGTGGGGCCGGACGGCTTTGTTCTGGGCGTCGACCTGGCTGAAAGACTGTTGACGCTAGCCCGGGCCAAGGCGGCCAGTCGCGGACTTTCCAATGTCGAATTCCGGACTGCCGACATGCTCGACCTGGGTTTGCCCGAAGCCAGCTTCGACGCCGTGGTCTGCGTGTTCGGCATCTTTTTCGTGCCAGACATGGCGGAGGCGGTTCGCGAGCTGTGGCGTCTGGTCCGTCCGGGCGGCCAGCTGGCGATAACCACCTGGAGACGGAACTTTTTCGAGCCCGCCAATAGTCTATTCTGGGATGCCGTGCGCTTGGTCCGGCCAGAGCTGTACAAGGGATTCAACCCCTGGGACCGAATCGACGATCCCGCAGGACTGCGCGCCATGCTGGCCGAGGGCGGCGTCGACAAGGTTGAGATCCAAACCGAAACCTACGCCCATCCGATAACGTCGCCCGACGATTGGTGGACCATCGCCTGCGGTTCCGGCTACCGGGGCACCATCGATCTGCTCTCGGCGGACGAACGGGCGAAAGTCAGGGAAAGCAATTTGGCACCTCTTCGCGAGCGTAAGGTCTCCAGTATCGACGCCAGCGCTCTGTATGCGATTGCCGTCAAAGGGACTTAAGGAGATGGCCGAAAACAACGTTCCCATGTTTCCGGTGTAGGGTAGGTTTGGCGCGCACTGCCACAGACCATTCCATCTCCGCCGGACTCTCCGCGCGCCGTAACCCACCGGTTCCGTGAGCTCGCCTGGTGGGTTACGGCGCGCGGAAACGCCGAAGGAACTTTGCGGGTTCAGTGCGATGCGCGCCAAACCCACCCTATAGTGAAACCGTTTTCGAGTAGAACGGGATGTTATAAATCCCAAAGCGTTGGGAGTCCCCGAGAACATTGCCTAGGAGACGAAAGCCCGTGCAAACATTAAACGCCCTTATCCGGCAATGCAGAATCGCGGCCTTCTGGTTCGCGCTTTTGTCCGCGCTGCCGGCTCGGGCGGGGACCTACGACCTGGTCATAGACCAGAAGGCGGTGAATGTGACCGGCCGGGAGCGCACCGCCCTCGTGGCCAACGGCTCCCTGCCGGCACCGACGCTGCGGTGGCGAGAGGGCGAGGAGGTCACCTTGCGCGTGACCAACCGACTGGACGAGCCGACCTCGATCCACTGGCACGGCATCGTGCTGCCTTACGACATGGACGGCGTCCCCGGCATCAGCTTTCCCGGCATCCCGCCCGGCGAAACCTTCACCTACCGGTTCAAACTCCGCCAGAGCGGCACCTATTGGTATCACGGCCATTCGGCAATGCAGGAGCAGCTGGGGCTGATGGGTGCGATTATCGTGGAACCCGTGAAGGGCGACACGCACACTTACGACCGCGACTATATGGTGATCCTGTCCGACTGGTCGGACGAGAAACCGCACCGGGTGCTTTCGAAGCTGAAAAAGCAGAGCGACTACTACAACTTCCAAAAGCGCACCGTATTCGATTTCTTCCGGGATCTGTCGGACAAGGGGGGCAAGGAGACCCTGGCCGACCGTCTCGCCTGGGGCGAGATGCGGATGGACCCGACCGATATCGCCGACGTCACCGGCTATACCTATAAATTTCTGGTCAACGGCCAAACCTCCGAAGCCAACTGGACGGCTCTGTTCAAGCCGGGCGAGCGCATCCGGCTGCGCTTCATCAATGGGGCGGCGATGACCCATTTCGACGTGCGCATACCGGGGCTCAAAATGCGGGTCATTCAGGCGGACGGACAGGATGTGGAGCCGGTCGACGTGGACGAATTCCGCATCGCCGTCGCGGAAACCTACGATGTGCTGGTCGAGCCCCGCGAAACCCGAGCCTATACCATTTTCGCCGAGGCCATGGACCGCAGCGGCTATGCCAGAGCAACCCTGGCGCCGCGCCGCGGCATGAGGGCGGAGGTTCCGGCGCTTCGGCCTCGTCCCTTGGTGAGCTTGGCCGAGATGGGGGCGGCGCATGGGATGAATCACGGTTCCTCAGATCACGGGGCGCATGCGGCCACGGACCATTCGCCGGCAACGGAAACCGGGACGAGCGGCCATGAAGGCCATGACATGGCGGGCATGGACCCTGCCGCGATGCCGGATATGAATCACGCCATCTCGTCTCATGCCAGTCACGAGGGCCACGCGATGGCGGACCACGGGCAAGAACACGCCGATACGGGGCATCGGGTGCTCAGCTATGCCGATCTCAAAAGCGCGGAGAAACACGCGGACTGGCGCGAGCCCGACCGGGAAATCACTCTGCGCCTCACGGGGACGATGAACCGCTATATCTGGTCCTTCAACGGCAAGAAGTACTCCGAGGCCGAGCCGATTCGCCTCAAATACGGCGAGCGGGTGCGCTTCACCTACATCAACGAGACCATGATGAACCACCCGGTGCATCTGCACGGCATGTGGCAGGATCTCGACAACGGCAAGGGGCCGTTCAATCCGCGCAAACACGTCGTCAACGTCAAGCCGGGTGAGACCGTGCACGTCGACGTGCCGGTCGATGCGCCGGGCGAATGGGCATTCCATTGCCATCTGGTCTATCACATGGAAACCGGGATGTTCCGGAAGATCATCGTCGAGTATCCCGATACCGCCGTAAAAAAGGGAGCTTGAGCGCGTGACTCCGAGTCTCGATAACCACTTTATCCGGCATTCGATTCCGGTTTTTGTAGCGGCCGTTTTGATGGTGTTCGGCAGCGGCCGCGCGGCGGCTCAATTGGACGATGTGATCTACAACTATCTCAAGTTCGAACGGTTCGAGTACGAGGGGAACGACAATATTCATCTCTTCAAGTGGGACATCGAAGGCTGGACCGGCAGCGACTACAACAAGCTGTGGGTGAAAAGCGAGGGCGATTATGTCTTCGACCAGGGAATCTTCGGGCGGGCCGATCTTCAGTTGCTCTACAGCCGCAACATCGCCACCTTTTGGGACGCCCAGATCGGCGTCCGCCGCGCCTTCGAGCCGGAACGCACCTTCGATGGCGTCATCGGCGTCCAGGGGCTCGCGCCGTATTTTTTCGAAACCGAGGCGGCCATGTTCATCAGCGAGAACGGCAACGTGCTCGGACGGTTCAAGCTCGCCTACGAGCTATTGCTGACCCAGCGCCTCATCGCCCAGCCGCGCGTCGAAATCAATGTGTCTGCGGACGACATCGAGAACCGCGGCGTGAAAGCCGGCATTACCGAATTCGAAGCGGGACTCAGGCTTCGCTACGAGATCGTGCGGGAATTCGCGCCTTATATCGGCTTCGATTACGTCGAGGAACAATCCCTGCTGGAGCACAAACACACGGTGAGGGCAGTGGCTGGTTTTAGGGCCTGGTTTTAGAGTCGAGATTTCCACAAAAGCTGTGGAGCGGGTTGTGGATAATAACGTGAAAAGCCGCGAATACTTATGTTGTATCAATGGCTTAATAGATGTGGTCAAATCTCGGTCACCGGTGCGACAGACCGCCTAAGTTATAAAGCCGCTGGTTTTGCCCTCGCCGTAAGATCTCGTCGAATCTTGTGCAAGCGAGCTTTAGTAGCCCACGCTCTTGGGCGAGGTAATGGAAGCAAGAGGCGGTTTAGCGTGGGCGTATCGCTAGACTGCTCTACCCGGCGATCGTCGCACCAACAGCCTCAACGGCATTCCGGAAATCCACGAAAGTGGCGTCCCAAGTGCGCGGCGCATATTGCAGTAATCGCGTGCGGCAACGACCTCGTAACTCATGGTCCGACAGCAACTGCTCCAAGCCGTGTTGAAACGCATTGCCGTCAGAGACCGGCACGACGAATCCGGTCACGCCGTGCCGCACGATTCGCGAAGCCTCGCCGACGTCCGTGGTTACGATGGGCAGGCCGACGGCTGCCGCTTCCACCAAGGCTATGCCGTAGGCTTCGAATCGGCTGGCGAAGGCGAAGACATCCATTCCGCCGAGCAGCTGCGCCAGCTCCGGCGTTTCCAGAATGCCATAAAAGGTAATCCGGGTTTGCAGGCCGAGATCCGCGATGCGTGAGCGGAAGCGCTCAGCATGGCCGGGATCGATGCTGTCGTCGCCCGCGACGTGCCATGCCCAGTCGTAGTGCCGGAGTTCGGCCAGGATTTCGAGCAAGTCGCTCAGCCCTTTGGCGGGAAGGAGATTGGCGACAGTTGCGATTTGAACGGTCCCTCCCGCGGCCGGCTCGTCCCACGCTCGTCTCGCGGCGAGAAACACCGCATCGACGCCGGGTTCGCACAAGAAAACCGGCTTACCGGGGTAGCGCTGTTCAAGCAGATATCGAATCGACAATCCGGTCGCGATGAAAAACCGGACGCGTTCCGCCGCCCGCTCGAACCGGTCCTCCTGTTCATTACGCCGGTCCGCATCGAGCAGCGGGTTCAGAAACGGGACATAATGCACCAAAAGCCCATGAATCGGGCTGTCCGGAGTCGCCGGACAATTCGACAAGTCTTCCAGAAGCAGGCTGTCCCACAGCATAATCGCATCGCGCGGCAAGCCGGGAATTGCGCCGTCCGGCGGGATCTCGACAGTTTCGAGCGGAAAGCCGTTTTCTTGCGCCCGGCGGATCATCTGGCGGTTGAAGACATTGCCTCCGGAGGGGCTGGCATTAAGCGGCGGATGAAAAAACACGAGTCTCATCGAATCAACCGAAATAACAATAATGAGTCATAAGCTATCTCTTGAAGCCAGATCGGTCGAATGGAGCGAACGCCATGCGATGTTGATGGGCCTTGCGATCGGAGGTCTTTGGTTTGGGGCGCCGCCCGAATTTCTCGCGGCGATGGCCGCGGCGTCGTTTCTCGGTTTGATCCGGCAGTTCCGGGGGCAATGGACGCCCACCGAGGCGTTCGGCGCGGCTAATACGATCACCTTGATCCGCTTGATCGGAACATTTTTCCTGCTGTTGTTTCCGATCGAAAACGGCTGGTTGTTGGCGTCCATCGCATTGGTCATCTTGTACGCCGATCATTGGGACGGCTGGCTAGCCCGGCGCCGCGGACTGGCCTCGACGTTCGGCGATTGCTTCGACAAGGAGGTGGACGCGTTCTTCTTTTTAAGTCTATGCCTGCTTCTCTACAACCGCGGACAGCTCGGGATTTGGGTGCTGTTTCCCGGTTTGTTGCGCTACCTGTTCGTATTGTTTGTCAAACTGGCCGGGCCGCCCCGGCGCATCGCGGTCGGCAACTGGTTCACCCGTTCCGTCTCGGTGATCGCCATCATCGTTTTCATCCTGTGTCTGCTGCCGCTCGAACTGTACTGTACCGCGCTCGCCATGGCGGCTACGGCTGCTCTCTGCGCCTCTTTCCTGTACTCCCTGCTTCAGCTTTATCGGCCGCAACGCCAGGCATGATCCGATGAGCCTTCGCACCACACCAATTAAAGGTTTGGACGACGTTCGGGCGTTTTTCGACGATCTCGCACCGGTTTATCGCGACTGCCACGGCAGGGCGGGCAAGCTTTTGCGCTACCGGCTCGGCATCATCGACCGCCTGCTGGAAGGCGCGGGTCGCAGTCTCTTGGTGGAAGTCGGCTGCGGCACGGGGATGCATCTTTTTCCCCTGACCGGCCGGTTCGAGCGCGTGCACGGCACCGATCTTTCGCCCGGCATGATCGAGCAGGCGGAGCGTCTTCGTCTTCGACACCCAGACGCGGAGCGCATTCGGTTGAGCGTCGCACCCGCGGAAAGCTTGAGTTCGGTGGACGATGCCGAAGCGGATGCGGTGCTGTGCGTCGGCGCCTTGGAACACATGCTCGATCAGCGGCAAGCGCTGCACGAGGCCTGCCGCGTTCTCAAGCCGGGCGGCGTCTTCGTTTGCCTCACGCCGAATGCGGATTGTGTCTGGTACGCCCGATTCGCACCTAGGCTGCGCCTCAATACCAAACATCTGAGCACGGACCGCTTTCTCGGCAAGGAAAAACTAGCGGATCTACTGGAAACCGCCGGATTCGAGGTCGAGCGCATCGGCTCTTGGACCTTCATCCCGCGCGGCGACATGCCGGCATATCTTGCATGGCTCCTGATGGTGCTGGACAGCGTCGGGCGTCTTTTCCACATCCCGTCCTTTCGAGGCGGACTTTATTGCCGTGCGGTCAAGCACGGCTGATCGAACCGGGCGAGGGTGCGTCCTTCGGGTTATCATTACGCCCGCTTCCCGGCCGGCGCTGTTGCGCTAACTGAACGTGCCGGATACCCGAACCGATTTTTCGTTTTTGACTGATAACTAAAAAAACCGATGTCCTATTATCTCGAACCGAATAAAGATTACCGCAACGATAGCCTGCGCCACGGCGCCGAGTTTTCCGAAGAAGACATTCGCGTAGACACCGCGAAGCATTACGACGACTGTTATTGGGATTACCGGACCGCGTGGTTCGATAACGAGAATCTCGCTTTGCATTACGGCTATTGGGACGAGAATACCAAGACCCACAGCCAGGCCTTGTTGAACAAGAACCGCATACTCGCCGAAATCGCCGGCATCAAGCCGGAAGACCACGTCCTGGATGCGGGCTGCGGCATCGGCGGCAGCTCGATCTGGCTGGCGAAGCACGTCGGCTGCCGGACGACGGGCATCACCGTCAGCGCCCAGCAGGTCGAGCACGCCAAGCGCAACGCCCAGCGTCACGGGGTTTCCGACAAGGCGGATTTCCAGCAAGCAGATTTCTGCAAGACTCCGTTCCCGGACGAATCCTTCGACGTGGTTTGGGCAGTCGAAAGCAGCTGCTATGCGACCGATAAACGGGATTTCTTCCGGGAAGCCTACCGCCTGCTGCGCAAGGGCGGCACACTGATCGCCTGCGACGGCTATGCGACGCGCCGGGAATTCAACGAAGAGGAATGGCAGGCGGTCATGGATTGCCTGAATGGGTGGGCCGTGCCAAATCTCGCCAGCGTCGAGGAATTCCAGGCCGGTATGGAGGAATGCGGATTCCGTGATGTGCACATCACCGAGGCCACGGCCGAAACCATGCCCTCATCCCGCAGAATGTACCTGACCGCCCTGTGGACTTACCCCATGCAGTTGACCATGCAATGGCTGGGACTCCGCAGCAAAGCCCAGACCGCGAACTTCAAGGTGGCGCTCGCCCAGTACAAGGTGTTCCGCGACAAGATGGTCCGCTATTGCATTTTCCGGGCGAAAAAGTGATGGTAGGGCGGGTTAGGTGCGCCCCCACGACCCTCTTGTAGCACAGTGAGTCCGGTGTGCACCGTAACCCGCCGAAGCGAACGGCAAGGCACCGAGCGTTTCGGTAGGTTACGGCGCACACGAAGCGCAGTGGTCGACATCCAGCCCGTGTCGAGTGCGCCTAATCCACCCTACGAAATCCCGGTTTTTCGTATCCTACGGTATGTAGGCCGGAATAAGCGTCAGCGTTTCCGGCACTGTCATCTGTAATACTAAGTCCTGAGCCGGCTACGAATTACCGGCAAGCGCACCCGTGCTTCCAGGCCGCCTTGCGGGCGGTTGTGGAGGCTCAGCGTCCCGCCCTGGGCACCAAGCAGATTGGCGGCAATCGAGAGGCCCAAGCCGGTGCCGCCGGTTTCCCGCGAGCGCGAGGTTTCCAGCCGGAAAAAAGGCTGCATCACCTCGCCCAAATATTCTTCCGGAATACCTGGGCCGGAGTCCTGCACCCGGACCAGCCAATCGTCGCCGGAGCGTTCCAGGCTAATGTCGGCTTCGACACCGTATTTCACGGCATTGTCGATCAGATTGAGAAAGCTGCGCCGCAACGCTTCCGGCCGGCCTGAGATCAGCGCGCCGTCCGGCCCTTCGAAGCGCGCTTTGCCGCCGGCGTCGACGGTATCGTCGCAGAGGCTTTGCAGCAGGGCGCCAAGATCGATGGTTTGCGGCGGCGGCCCCGAGTCCAGGCTGCGCGCCAGGTCCAGTCCCTCGTCGACCAGCGCCTGCATGGCGGCCACGTCCTCTGCCAGCCGGATCCGAAGCGGCTCGTCCCGGCACTGCTCCAGCCGCAGGCGCAGCCGGGTGAGTGGCGTCTTCAGGTCGTGGGTGATGGCGGCAAGGATGCGGGTTCGCTCCTCGATATGGGAGCGCAAGCGTTCCCGCATCCGGTTGAAGGTCCGGGCGGCTTGCCGCACCTCGATTGGGCCTGATTCGTCCATGGGGGGATGCTCCGGATCGCGGCCGAACGACTCGGCGGCTTGAACCAGGCGCCGCAAAGGTTGCAGGACCAGGCGGACGGCGAACCACGCCACGATCGCCAAGAGGCTCGCCAAAATCGAAAGGCTGGCGATGAACCCCTCGGCTCTGGGCTGACGGGGCGGCGGCAGCTCGCGGCGCGCTTCGATCAGGACCCGTTGTCCGTCGGCAAACCGGATCCGTGCGCCGACGGTGCGGGACGGTTGACAATTGGCCGGCCCGTTACGGCAGTCGGAGTCTCTGGTTCGCCAAGCCGTTTCCACCGCAATAGACGGTCCTGCCGCTTCGGCCAAGGCGTCGGTGAAAGAAGGGTCGTCTTGGCGCTCCCAAGACGACCGTTTGCGATTGATCGGCAGGGACTGCGCCGGATCGGTTGTTCCGTCCGCAGGCTCGATACGCCATTGCCCGGACGGTAGAGCTTGGACCGTAGTCAGGCGCTGCCCGGGCGGCAGGGCGGCGAGCAGATGCAGGATATCGGCAATGCGATCGGCCGCGCCTTGTTCGCGAAAACTGTGCACGATATGGTTGCGTTCGCGCAGTGCCAGCCCCGAGGTGATGAAGACCGCTATCTGCACGCCTGCAAGCAGTAGGAGGAACAGCCGGACGGCGAGCGAGCGGGGCGGAAAGGAAAAACTCATGGTTCCTGCTCCACCACGGCGGCTAGGATGTAGCCCTCGTTGCGCAGGGTTTTGATTAGGCTCGGCGCCCGTGCATTATCGCCCAGTTTCTGGCGCAACCGGCTGACCCGGAGGTCGATGGAGCGGTCGAAGGGGTCCGCTTCCCGACCTCGGGTCAGATCCATGAGCTGATCGCGGGTGAGCACCCGGTTGGGATGAGTGAGAAACACTTCCAGCAGCCGGTATTCGGCTCCGGATAGCGCGACTACCACGCCCTGGGGAGAGGTGAGTTGGCGGGGCTGCCCGTCCAGGGTCCAGCCGGCGAATCGCCAGCGACGCGCCGAGTCCGAGATGCCCCGGCTCGGCAGCGTACGGGCGCGGCGCAGGATGTTGCGGATGCGGGCCAGGAGTTCGCGCGGCTCGAAAGGCTTGGCGAGATAGTCGTCGGCGCCCATCTCTAGCCCCAGCACCCGGTCGATCGGCTCTCCGCGGGCCGTGAGCATGAGCACCGGAAGATCGGAGCGGACGCGCAAATCCCGGCACAAGCTCAAGCCGTCCTGACCCGGCAGCATCAGATCGAGGACGATCAGGTCGATGCCGCTGCTTTCCAAGATTTCGCGCATCTGCCGGCCGTCGGCGGCCAGGCTGACGCGGTAGCCGTGCTGTTTGAGATAGTCGCCGACCAGCATGCGGATTTCACGGTCATCGTCGACGACGAGGATATGTTCTGTAGTGTCCATGGAGGCTTTTTACCGCGGTTGCCGGCTGAAAGTCATGAGCTTTTGTATCGCCTTGTATCGGCTGCGGCTGCCGACAAAAAAAGATACAAAACCACCGACGGCCGGACACATGTCTGATACATGTGATGTGTGAAATAGATTCCGAAGACGGCGGGACGATCCCGCTGGTCTAAAGAAGGATCGGCTTCAGCCGACTTTTCGCAACCGAATGAGGACTCCTTATGAAATCATATCCCAAAGCGCTCTTGATTAGTCTTGCCCTGCTCGCTCCCGTAGCCATGAGCGCCGAACCCGGCCAAGCGAATCCCGAATCCGGCACTTACGGCCAAGGTCCCGGCGGGCCCCGTGGCGAACACGGAAAGCGCTTCATCGAGGAGCGGATGGCGGAGCTGCACAAGGAATTGAAGCTGACGCCGGCGCAGGAAGCGGGCTGGAACACCTGGTCCGCCAAGATCAAGGAAATCAAGGAAAAGAAGAAGCAATCCCGTCCCGATCGCGATGCCATGAAGAATCTGCCGACACCGGAACGTCTCGAAAAGATGATTGCCTTTCAAAAGGAGAAGACGACTTATTTGGAAGAGGCTCTAGCTGCGACCAAGACCTTCTACGCCACGCTGACCCCGGAGCAGCGCAAAGTCTTCGACGACAAGACGCCGTTCGGCGGGCACGCTCATAAATGGAAGCACCACGGCAGCCCTCGTCACTCGGGCGCGAAATGACGGGAAGCGTCTTAACTCGGAATCCATAGAGTTCGGTAGGGCGGGTTAGCGGGTATCTCCGCGTAACCCGCCGAATACCGAAAATCAAACCTTTTCCGCCAATAGATCAGTCTGATGAATGATCAAACCGAGTTCTCCGGCGGCCAAGCGCTCGGAGCGTTCCTGATACCATCGGTCGAGCGAATCCCTAGCGAGTTGCCCCGACCGAACGGCTTCGTCCCGGATCATGTTCAGCAGGGCGGTCAGGCAAACGGCATCGCGGTCGCGATAGGTGCGGCGGAGCGGGGTGATGTTCCAGTCGGAACTGCCGTAGGCGATTAATTCGAAGCCGGTTTCGGCGAGAATGCGGTGCAGCCGTCTTCCCGAGCGTGCGCCACCACTGTTTTCATCCCATACCCGGCGTTCTTCCATGGAAGCGTCGTATATGGCAAGGATGCGGTTTTCGAATTCTTCATCGGCGTAGGCCGGAAACAGCGCAGTTTCGCCGTCGTAGTTGATGGTGCTGTAAAAGAGTCCTTTCGGCCACAGCCAGCGCGCTATCCGTTCGGTCATGGTCCTTAAAGGCAGAAGATCCATCACGGCATGAGCAATCACCGCATCGTAAGAGCCGGGAGCTCGATTCGGCGCGAAGTGCTCTAGGTCGCTGCACACGAAATCCACCGAGATTTCACGGCCGTTTTGCCGGGCGCGGATGCCGGCAGGTTCAATCGAAACATCCGAGCCTCTGCGCCGGAGTAGATCAGTCGTCCTTTCTCGGGCGATGTCTAAGAGCGTCCGGTCCAGATCCACGGCGGTGATGTGCAAATCGGTTTCGGTGGCGAGATTCAGAAGCCGCTGCACGGAAGCACCGGTACCGGTGCCGAGGTCGAGACAGGCCAACCGAGGTTTGCCCGACAGCCATCGGGCAAACTCGGTTTCGACGTCGCGGTTCAGGCTGCGCGCGTCGAGCGCGAATTTGGCTTCGAGATAGTCGTGAAAAGGAATGTCCAAAGCCGACGAACGTTAAAGCGAACTGCCGAAAGCCGCCCAATCCCGGTCGTTCTCCCAGAGCTTGATCGTCATCTTTACGCCGCGCAGCGTCAGCCGGTCCCTGAGTTGCTCCCAGAAGATGCGGGCAAAGCGTTCGAGGCTGGGATTGAGGCCGCGAAAAGGCTCCAGGTCGTTGAGGACTCGGTCCTTGAACTCGCCTATCAGCGCCGTGGCCGCCTGCTCCAGGTCCACGATGTCGATCAGATAGCCGTGTCGGTCGAGGTGCTCCCCTTCGATCAGTATTTCCGCCTTGTAGTGGTGGCTGTGCTCCCGGTTTTCCTCGCCCCAGTCCCCGCCGATCAGAAAATGGCGGGCGATGAAGTCGCGGGTGATGGCGAGCTGGTACATTGCTGTTCCTCGGATCGTCAGGTGTACTCGAAAACCGGCTGCAACACGCCCGCCCGTTTGCTGTCGACGAGTTCGAAGGCATCCTGACAGGCGCTGGGCTGGAAATGGTGGGTAATCAACCGCTCCGCGCGGATTTCGGCAAGCCATTCCCAGGCGAGGTCGAGCCGTCGTTTCTTGCTCCATCGGCCTGAAAGCCGCGGGTCGATCGTGCTTACCTGGCTCGAAATCAATCGGATTCGCTGCCTGTGGAAATGGCTGCCGAGATCGAGCGGCGTCGCGCTTTGGCCGTACCATGAACCGATCACGATGCGGCCGGCGAACCCGGACAGTTCGATCGCCTGGTTCAGCGCGGTCACATTTCCCGAGACTTCGATGGCGGCATCCAGCCCGTCGGCGCCGTCGTAGAAAAGACAATCCTTAAGGGCTGCGAATTCGCGTTTGACGGTCGGATTGATGGCCAAGGCCGCACCCATTTCCGTAGATTTTTGCCGACGGAAACCGAGCGGATCGGCCGTGATCAGTTCTCCAAGCGGAAACCGGCTGAGGATAGCGGTGGTAAGGAGTCCGACGATACCCTGCCCAAAGACCATGATCCGCTCTCCGGGCAGAGGCGCCGTATCGAAAACCAGGTTCAGCGCCGATTCCATATTGGCGAGAAACAGGGCTCGTTCCGCCGGAACGTTCTCCGGCAGGATAAGGCAATCTTTCTTATTGACGATGGCATAGTTTTGATGGGGGTGATAGGCGAAAACCCGGCAGCCCAGCCAGTCCCGGTCTTCGTCCGCTCCCACGGCGGCAACCTCTCCGACCAGCGCATAGCCGTACCGGAACGGATAGCTGAAGTCGCCTTGCAGGCCGCCGATGCTCGTGTCCTGAGGCAGCTCCGCAGGCAGCTCGCCCCGGAAAATCAGGGATTCGGTACCCGGACTAATGGCCGAGCACAGGGATTTAACCAGTAATTCTCCGGTTCGTGGGGAGGGCAGATCAATCTCCTGCACCGCCACCGATTTGGGGGCTACATGATGAACGGCTTGTACTCGCATTAGACGTAACCGACCGGTCCGAAGGCGATGATATCCGAACCCAGCGTATGGTACTGGCAGTCGGTGATGCTTAAAGGCGCTTGCCCGCCGGAGCGGCAGAGATCGTCGATGGCTTTGAGTCCGCCTATGATTTTTGGTGTTATGGTAATCACGCAATAATTCACTAAATGATGTTTGAGAAAGGTGCCAATGATCTTTGATCCCCCTTCGACCATGAGGGTGCGGATGCCGAGTTGGCGCAATTTCGTCAGGGTTTCTTTCAAGTCGACACAGCCGTCCTCGCTCGGTCCCACCACGAGAATCTTCGCGCCGGCCGCCAGCAGCGCCTCGCGCTTGTCCGGGTCCGATTCGCCGGTGGTTACGATAACAGGCGGCTTTTTCGACTGCTTCAGAACGCGGCAGTCCGGCGGTGTCCGCAGGCTGCTGTCGAGAATAACGGGCTGCGGGTCTTCGCCTTCAGCGTAACGGACATTGAGCTGGGGATCGTCGCTGAGGATGGTGTTGACCCCGACCAGCAGCGCATCGTGGTGCGCCCTCAGGAAATGCGTGAGCATCAGCGACTGTCTGGAACTCAGGGCATAGGGAACCTGGTTGTCGACTGCAATGCTGCCGTCGATGCTCTGCGCGTAAGTGAGCGTAACGAAGGGCCCGCTTTCCGCCGGGGCATGGGCCAGCGACAGCTGGTCGATCAAAGGCTCGATGAATGCCAGCTCGCGGTGGAATGGCGTTCTTTCCCTGAACGTCAGCAAATGGGCCAGCTTCTCGGCTTTGGAGCGCAGATAGCCCACGTTGTCGTCGTGATGGCCAACTTCGATGGGAATGCGCGCCTCGACGTCGATACCGTATTCGGTGAGTTCGTCGACCTTGCGGGGATTGTTGGTGATCAGCCGGATCGACCGAACGCCCAAATCCTTGAGCATCAGGGCGGCGACGCCGTAATTGCGTTCATCGGGCTGATGGCCAAGGCTGATATTGGCCTCTACCGTATCGAGGCCGCGGTCTTGGAGATTGTAGGCTTCCAGCTTTTTGCGAAGGCCGATGCCGCGTCCTTCCTGGCGGAGATAAAGCAGCACGCCGCAGCGGGAGCGTCCGAGGTATTGGAGGGTGTGTTTGAGCTGATCCCCGCAGTCGCAGCGGCGAGAGCCGAAGACGTCGCCGGTCAGGCATTCCGAATGAACCCGAACGGGAACACCAGCCTCACCGTTTACGTCCGATTTCACCAAAGCGAGGTGATCCTTGCCGTGCTCGGTGTAAAGATAAAGGGTGAATTCGCCGTAGCCGGTGGGAATTCGAGTCTTGACGAGGTTCTTCACTACAGGTTTTTCGGAGTTTCGCGATAAAAAAGCAACAGTATAAACACCAATGTGGCCGGTCGATACCGAATAGGTTCTATCTGCCGCGTTCGATCATTTGGTCCGGAAGGAGCAGTCGCTTCGACGGAGCCCGTCCTATGTCGAAGGGTTCAGGATAGGCTCGTCGATTGCTCTCCTGCCGAATCGAGAAGACAGATGCCAGTATATCGTTATTTCTTCCCATAATCCGGGATTAGACCGACGGCATCGATTCCCGCAATCGCACAGCTCTCGTCAAGGTCCGACAAGTCGCCGCTGATGCCGACCGCACCCATGATCCGATTGTCCGCCGAGCGAATGAGCACGCCGCCCGGAACCGGCATGAGCCGGCCATCCGCCACCTCGGTCAAAGCCGTTATGAAATGGGGACGCTCCTTCGCCATTTTACCCAACTCGCGCGATGATACGCCCATCCCGATGGCGCCCCAGGCTTTGGCCAAAGCGATAGAGCTCCGCATGAAAGATGCGCCGTCCTGCCGCTGCATCGTTTTCAAATGGCCGCCATCATCCAAAACGGCTACAGCTAGCGGTGCCAATCCTAAGTCGTGCGCTTTTCTAAATGCGGCGTCGATAATGGCATTGGCGATATCGAGTGTTAGAGTGCTCATGGGTTTTCCTTTTTTCCTTGTTGTATGCAATTAAAAGTCGGATTTCGATGATATCGAGGAACGAGTTGCCGTTCCGCGTCGCCCTCGGTCAGAGCAATTTTATCCGTCTTTTCCGACATGTCATTCGGCTCCGGCAACGATTGTTTTTCTTTGAATCCCGTGGGATCAATTGCCGCCAGCTTGGGGCAAGTGCGGAATTTGACCTTCTTAACTCGCAGGTCCTCCCGGCATCATTCCGCAGGGTTTTAATACGGCCTGCCAGGCGCGGGTGTGGCGTTGCAGTGCGGCATTGAAGTGGCGCCAAAGACCTTGCTCGGTTTCGGGATCCAGCGCGGCGGCATAATAGCTCTCGAAGGCGGGAGGAATCTCGACCTTTTGGCTCTCTTTCAAATGCTTCGCGCTTTCGAGCAAGGGCGAAGCGGCTTGATGAAGCCGGCTGATGTAAGGCTGCACTTCACCGGCGTAAAACTTGACGAACACGTTGAACAGATACTCGGCCCGCCGGGTTTTTCTGCCCATCGGGCACAATCGCCCGGTCGATGCCGCTTGTTCCAGAAGCTGCGCGACTCTATCCAGATAGAGCTGGCTGGCGCTTAAGGCGCGGACGATTTTGCCGCCGGTTTTATCGGCCTGCAGTTCGAAATAGAGCTGTTCGAATTCGTTCGGGGGAATCGAAGGCGCTTCCTCGAGCTTCGCGCCGAGCGAGGCGAGATACCGAATCGGCCTTTCGAAGCGGGCCACTGAAATTTCTTCGCTCCGCTGAAGCGGGTTTGTTGCCGTATCCATAAAGACGCGGAATTCCTTGGCCGCGAAGGTGGCATTCCAAAATACTTTGGGTAAATTGTCGGCTTTGGCTTGCCGGAGGGACTCTATCTTGCGACCGAATTCCTGGTTTTTCTTCGAACCTTGAAGCTGCGTCTCGCACTCGGAGAGCTTCCGAAATACATTCAGTTCGTAGAGGAGACGACCGCTTTCGCGTTGCACTCGCCCGAGAGAGCTGTTCCGCGAACTGATCTCGCCGACCAGTCCGCATCGGGTCATTTCGAGGTAAGTGATGACGCCGATTCGGATATCATCGACCGGGAGCACAATGTCCCGTGCCCGCGGATAAGACGGAACGGCGGGCAATGCGATCGCTTCGTCGAGCTCGATCTCGGTCACGTTCGCGAGGCGTTCGAGATAATTCTCGAACATCGCTTCGGGCGAATCGCCGGAGCAGCCGGCCAATCCGAGTACAAGAAGGATGACGAAAAGCCTCCTAAAAGAGGCTCTAAGGCTACATTCGAGGTCCGATTCAGTGGCGCCCGAGCCGATGATAGTCTCCATATAAGTAAGGCATCAAAGCAGTGAAACAAGTTCTCCTGACATCGGGGGTATGGCTCAATCGCCGGAGCATACGCTTTATCTTGATGCTGGCGGTGCTGGCCGTCATTTTCGCCAAAGTAGATCGATCTTTGCTGATCGCTCATCTAAGCCGCTTCGACCCCGCGGCGGGCATCGCAATCGTCGGGATCTTCCTGGTCTCGATCGCCGTATTCGCCCTTCGTTGGTGGTGTATAAGCCTCGCTTTGGGAGTGCGGGCGCCGTTTAAAGATTTTGTCCGCGTCCTTTGGATCAGCCAAAGCGTCAGCGAGTGCGGTCCGCCGCTGGTGGTCGGCGAGCTGGCGCGATTTCAATTGATGCGGGGTTCCGCCGAGGCTTGGCAGCTGATTATCAGCCAAGTCCTCGACCGATTCTCCGGGAAGATCGTCCTGCTGCTCATGGTCATGGGCCTGGTGCCGGTTTATCTGCGGTTATACCGCGAGTTTCCCGCGTTTCAAATCGCGTTGTTCGCTTTGATCCTGCTCTCGTCGGCGAGCGTCGCCGTGCTCGTCTTTCGCCGATTCTGGCCGATGGCGCGTTTGCACACCGGGGTTGTGCTTGCGGCTTGTAGTCCGTTGCGCTCACCTCAACATTACGCGCTGTCCTTGCTGATTCAAGTGCTGTTGGCGGCGAATTTCGCCTTGGCGGCCGCTGGATTGGGTGTTTCCGACGATGTTCTGACCGTGTTCGCGCTCGGGCCGCTGTTATTGCTGGGGGTAAGCTCGCTGCCGGGGCTGGTTTCCGACTGGGGCAAGCGGGAGGCGACTGCGGTGTTTTTGCTCGCTCCCGCCGGATTGACGTCCGAGCAAAGCCTCGCCGTGTCGTTGATCTTCGGCGCGCTGCATCTATTGACCGCGCTGCCGGGGGCGCTTTTGCTACTGCTGGTGCGGCGCCGGGAGACGGTTTCCGTCCCAAGTGAGTAGCGTCTTCAATACATGGACAGGGTGAAGCGGTCTTGTTTCAACACGGGCTGCGGGGTGATCTGCCGATAGCCGAACAGGTAGCGTTCGGCGGGACGAAGGGCACGCAGGCGCACCGATTCTCTCAAGGACGGATATGCAATGGGCGCGGACCGATCCCATCCCGGCCACTGTGAAAACAATTCGCGCCAGACGTCCGGTTGTCGCCGCCGAAGCATATGAATCGGATCGAATCCATACCAAGCCGCCGGCGGTTCGATCAAGCGGATACCGTAAGCCTTCGCGAGCCCCCGCATTTCGTCCTGAAAGCGGCACACCCGGTCGTACAGTACCGGCCATCCGATGTGCTGCATCGGAAAATAAGCCCTGCGCAACAATTCGAATTTCCAGGGCGGCAGCCGGTCGATGCTTTCGAGCGGCGGGGACATCAAGGCGATTTCGCTGCGCCGCTCTGAAAGCCGCTCCAGACATGCCTCGATCCAGGCGAGCAGTTGCGGAACGGAGCTACCGTAAACCAGATCGTTGCCGATATCGATAATGACCGCGAGCGGCGGAAGGGTATCCAAATCGTATTTCCGCAGCGCCGTCCAGAGCCCGCACTCGACGATGCCGGGAAGCGTTCGGCCCAGCATTTGGCTCCAGAGCCCGTAAGATCGGCCATGCCCGAACGCCGCCAGCACGGCCAAAGGCTCTCGCAATCCCGCTCGCAGGCCGTTTACGACCAACGGAAAGGCTCGCGCAAGATTGCTCGCTCCGATGAGGATCACGGGCCGAATCGGTTCCTTATCGATCGCGATAGTCATTTTTCGGGTTTTGTGCCGCGGTAGAGCGATTTGGCTTAAGGTTCACGGTTTGCGTGGATTTGTCACGAGACGGTAACCATCGAGCGAGTAAAATAACCGGTTAGGAATTTGACGGCGCCATTCGTCGAGCTCGCTCGGCGCCTTTAAGTCTTTCGAACACCCGCCATGAAAAAACGCTTCTATCTGACGGTCTTCCTGATTGTTCTGATCCTTTCGATCCCCTGGTCGGCTTCGGCCAAATCCAGCCGGAACCCTGACTTGGACCGGATTCGCCATATTGTGGTCATCTTCTTGGAGAACCACAGCTTTGACAATCTCTACGGCTTGTTTCCGGGAGCGGAAGGGTTGGCGAGCGCGCCGCCGGAAACGACGCGGCAGACCGATAGGCAAGGCCAGGTTTACGCCAACTTGCCGAGAGTGATGAACACCGAGAAGAAGCCGCCCGTTCCCGATCAACGCTTTCCTTCGGATTTGCCGAACCGTCCGTTCGAGATCAGCCAGTATGTTCCGATCGATCGAAAAATCGGCGATCCCCTACATCGGTTTTATCAACACCAGGCCCAAATCAACGGCGGACGCATGGATCGCTTCGCGGCCCTGTCGGATGCCGGCGGCTTGACCATGGGCTATTACGATGGCCGAAAGCTTCCGCTGTGGGAGTATGCGGAGAAATACACGCTGGCGGATCGTTTCTTTCAGGCGGCTTTCGGCGGCTCGCTTCTGAATCATTTTTGGCTGGTCTGCGCCTGCACGCCGCATCACGATAACCCGCCCGCGGAACTCACCGCCGTCTTGAACGAAAAAGGCGAGTTGATCAAGGACGGGGTTTTCACGCCCGACGGTTATGCGGTCAACACCATTCAGACGATACAGACGCCGCACAATCCCGCGATCACCGACCCGCGCCGGCTTTTGCCCCCGCAGACCTTGCCCACGATCGGCGACCGCCTGTCCGAGAAAAACATTTCATGGGCGTGGTATTCCGGCGGCTGGAACGATGCGATCGCGGGACACGCCGACGAGAGTTTTCAGTACCATCATCAGCCGTTCGCGTATTTCAAGCGCTACGCCCAAGGGACCCGCGAAAGGGCAAGGCATCTCAAAGATGAGACGGATTTTCTAACGGCGATTGAAAAAGGACATTTGCCGACTGTTGCGTTCTACAAACCCATCGGAGCCCATAGCGAGCACCCCGGCTATGCGGATCTTCTGGCGGGGGAGATGCAGGCAGCGGCGGTGATTCAGAAGATCGAACAAAGCCGGCTGTGGCCGCATAGCGTGATCATCGTCACCTACGACGAATACGGCGGATTCTGGGACCATGTCCCGCCGCCTCCGGGCGACCGCTGGGGGCCGGGCAACCGTGTGCCAACGATCGTCGTTTCCCCATTCGCCAAGCGCGGGTATGTCGATCACACTACCTATGACGGCACGTCCATCCTGAAATTTATCGAGACCCGGTTCGATTTGAAGCCGCTGGGTGAACGGGACGACAAAGCCAACGATTTGTTGAATGCGCTTGATTTCTAATTGATTCAAGCGCTATCGGCGCCGCGCCGGTGTGCAGTCCGTAGATGCCGGAATAAGCGTTAGCGTTTCCGGCGTGTAGATTGGGGTCTGGGCACGCTTATTCGGACACCAAGGCCAACGAGATCGAAAACGGTCATAATTTGCGTTGCGCCAGTTCGTCCAGGCGCATTTTCGAATTCCGAAGCGAACGTATGGCCTCCATCAGAGCCTCGGCGCTGGCCTGCAGCACCGCTTCCCGCTCTCCCAGGGTAACGATTTCGGTTCTGAGTTGCTTGATCAAGCGGTCTTTTTCGTCTTCATAGGGAGCCCCGAAACGGATTTCGAACCAGGCTCTGGCTTCTTTGAGCAAGTGCTCGAAATCCGCCTCGGTGAAATCGTCCGCGGAAATCCAGCGATCCACTTCGACCAAAGGATCGATCAGTTTGTGCCCGAACTGCCTCTCGTAACTGGATCTTAGAAATTCCGTGAGTTGGCGGATTTTTTCATCCGACTCTCTAACGTCTGCAAGCAACTGAACGATCGTGCTGTCGGGGCTCTTGATCGGCCGTTCGTAACGGCGTTCGTATATGGCTTCGAGCGTCTGGCAAATCTCCTTCAAGTCGTTCTCGGGAAATCCCTGGATTTCAAGATCCCGATAAAGCATTTGAATCGTATTGAAGGGAAAGGTAGTGAACCGTTTGATATAGGTTTCGATTTGGGATTCTATGGATTCGCGCGTCGGCGTCGGGGTGAACTCGCCACGTGCGGTCGCTGGCGAATCGCCCTCGGTGTTTCGCTGGTGGCCCGATTCGCCCGCAGCGCCCATGGGCGGCGGTTCTGATGTCCCTTGGGACCGGCTGTTCTCCACCATGTCCCAATAGCGGCTGAAATTCGATGCTTCCGCTGTGATGGGCAGCCGCTCACGAACGGCGTCGGCGATTTGTTTGATGGCCCGGCTTGCCGGAGAGCTCGGATGGGTCTGCGCCACGGGGGACTGCAAGCTTACGGCGTCCAGCAGAGCTTCATCGAGCGGCACGTAGCCGAGATAATGGATATCCAGGCCCAGATAGGTCTTGATCGCGCCCTGAAAACGGTTGAAGACCTCCAGGCTGCCGGCGCGGTCCTTGGTCATGTTGACCAGCACGTGATAATCGATCTTGGCCTCCCGGTTTTTCAGGATCTTGATCAGCGAAAAGGCGTCGGTAAGCGATGTCGGTTCGGGCGTAATGACCAGAATCGCCGTGCCCGCCGCCAGCAAGAAGTCCTGCACGTTGTTTTCCACGCCGGCCGCCGTATCGATCAGAACATAGTCGTAGCGGGAATCCAGTGCCGCGAGGCCGAGGATCAACCGGTGCCGCTGTTCCGGTTCAAGATTGGCGCATTGTGCGATGCCGGAGGCAGCAGGAACGATGTCGAAATTCTCGCGGTACCGGAAAACGACATCGTCCAAGCGCTTTTGCCCTTCCAGGCAGTCGGCAAGCGTGGCTTCAGGACGTACGCCCAACAGCACGTTGACATTGGCGAGGCCAGTATCCGCGTCGAACAGACAGATCTTTTCCTCGCGGTCCGATAACGCGCAGGCCAGGTTGACGGCGAGATTGCTTTTGCCGACGCCGCCTTTGCCGCTAGTAATCGCAATGACACGAGCCATGAGTGCAAGCCCCTGTAGGGTCTGGAGAAAATAGTAAAAGTGTAGTCGGGGATGAACTCCGGTGCGACAACTTCGCGACGGCTATGAAACTCTTTCTTTGCAAGGTGAATCAGCAGTAGTAACCTAGCTCGGCGCGGATGCCCAATGCCTCGGGCAGGAGCTTCTGCTCGCCGCCACCCATTGATTATAAGAACGATACATTCACGGACGTTACGAGGAGTGTGACATGGCCCATTGGCTTTCATTTTTGCCAAAGGACGATCTTGGCAATCTTTTACCGCACCCGAATCTTCCGAGGGTGTCCGGCGATGAGTGATCAGGGCCTCCTGTCTTCGAAGCGCATCCGGCCGCAGCTCAAAACTTGCCGAATCTCCTTCATTACCGATCCAGCTTACGGTTGTCGCAGTCAGACCGTCGAACGGGGCATCTCCGTCCCGAGTCTTCCAGATCGATTGCTTTCGTTTTCTGCGAGGTAGGAAAACGATGGCACTCGAACTCATGACCGAAACCGAACAACAGGCGCCTAAAATCGATCTTTCAGGGCCCGCGCGTTTCGAAAGGGACGCTGTCCTGGACTTGCGCATCTCGAGCGGGCGAATCGAAAGCCTTAAGCTTCATATCTCCGAGCAATCCCGGTTGCTCGCGGCCTTCCTTGAAGGCCGGGAATATGCTGAGGTACCCGACATCGTGGCGCGAATCTGCGGGATCGGCCCCGTGGCTTATCAGGTGAGCGCCGTGCAGGGCCTTGAAGCGGCATTGGACTGTCAGCCGACGCCCTGGATTCAGGCTATGCGGCGGGTGATGTGCTGCGGGGAATGGATCGCAAGTCATGCGCTGCATATTCACTTGCTGGCCGCCCCGGACCTTCTCGGGTTTCCGAATCTGGCAGAAATGTCCCGGGATTTTCCCGACGAAGCGCGTCGAGGCTTACGCCTGCATAATCTGGGCTGCGAACTGGTCCGGTTGTTTCGCGCCTTGTCTTCCCGCGCTGCAGGCCTCCGGGTCGGCGGATTTCACCATGTACCGTCCAAGGCTCAGGTCAGACAATCGGTCGAGCAATTGCGCGCCGCCTTGCCGGAAGCGGAAGCCTTGGTGGCCTGGACGGGCGCCATCGATCTGCCTCAGAGCGAGCAAGCCTTCGTCGATGTGGCCCTGCGCCATCCGGAAGAATATCCGATGTGTGGCGGCTCTATCGTTTCCAGCATCGGCTTGAACATCGCTGCCGAGCGGTTCGAGAGGCATTTTCAGATGCATCGAAACCTGCCCGGGATGGGGTATTCATTGCTCGAGGGGCAGTCTTATCTGGTGGGCCCCCTGGCGCGGCTGAATCTGAATTGGGATCGACTGCCGGAGCCCGTGGCAGAGACCTTACGCAAGACCAATATCGATTTTCCCAGCCGGAACGTGTTTCACAGCATCGTGGCGCGTGCGGTGGAAGTGCATTTTGCGATAACCGATGCCATTCGTCTCTTGGAAGGCTATGAGCCGCGGGCATCGTGTGTTGAGGCTCGGCCTCGTGCCGGCACCGGTTTCGGTTGCACCGAAGCGCCGCAGGGCATTCTCTGGCACCGCTATGAGGTCGATGCCCAAGGGCGTGTAATGCGTGCGCGCATCGTCCCCCCGACTATGCATAACCAGGCGCGCATCGAGGAGGATCTTTACCAGGCGCTGCAAGCGTTCGGTCCGGAAAGGGCCGATGAGGAATTGCAGCGGTACGGGGAGCGGGTGATTCGCAACTACGATCCGTGCATCGCCTGCTCGACCGATTTTCTCGATCTGAATGTAGTACGATCTTGAGCCGCTTCATTCTGGGAGACGCTTTTCTATGACCAATCCTGTACAGGTTGCCACAGGACGGATCTTTTTACTGCTCCTGTTCGTTATCCTGGCCGGCTGTTCTTCCGCTTATTACCGGGCCGCGGAATCGCTGGGCTTTCACAAGCGCGACATTCTCGTGCACCGCGTCGAAAAGGCGCGCGACAGCCAGGAAGAGGCCAAGACGCAGTTCAAGAACGCGCTGGAGCGGTTTACCGCGCTCACCGGCTTCAAGGGCGGCAGCCTGGAAGAGAAATACCGGGAACTCGACACCGAATACGAGCGCAGCCAGGCCAAGGCGGATGAGGTTCGGAAGCGGATCGACGACATCGAGGATGTCTCGGAAGCCTTGTTCGACGAATGGGAAAACGAACTCTCCCAATACCAAAACCCGTCGCTCAAGCGCAGCAGTCAGCAAAAGCTCACGGCAACGCGCCGGCGCTACGACCAGCTCATCGCCGCCATGAAGCGGGCCGAAGCCAAAATGGAACCGGTACTGCTGACATTCCGCGATCAGGTCCTGTTCCTGAAGCACAACCTCAATGCCCAAGCCATCGCCTCGCTCCGAGGCGAACTCGACAGTCTCCAAACCGATATTTCGGCCCTGATCAAATCCATGGAAGCGTCGATCCGGGAAGCGGACGAGTTTATCCGGTCGGTCGGCGGCCCGGTCTAACTGTTTCTCGGCGCGGTGTCGTTTTAAGCATCCGTGCGCACCCCGGCAGCCGAGCCCATTTTCCCTCCAAAAGTAGCCGTTTCGTTTTTCCTCTGCTTCCTCGATCTGCAATGGCGGTACGGTGACCCCGGCGAACGATCTCGCGACTCCGGGCGCCTTGCTTAACGCACAACCGAAACGGAATAAGTCGAAATCAAGCAACAAAAGCTTGATCCTTAATTTTTCCTAATTGTTGCGATTAAAAGGGGCCGATTAATATCCTGCGCGGTCGGAAGGGTTGTGCCTAAAGCGGCGTTTGCAGTTGGAAGGTCGCGATTAAAGCGACGTTTGCGATTGGAAGGGGGACTTTGGCGCTCCCGAAGTTCCCGTTTGCGATTGGAAGGGGGACTTTGGCGCTCCCGAAGCCACCGTTTGCGATTGGAGTAAATGATGTGGGCAATTGTCTGAAGTAAGAGACCTCACCCAACCCGATGTTATCGGACTTTCGTATCCGACATCACCGGGTGAGTTTTACTCGACCAAATTGACGCAGACCATCCTTGGTCTTTGCTGTCCAGGTGAACTTCATTTGTTCCATTCAGCTCCCGGCGTAATCGTCGGAAAGGAAGAGGGAATATTTAGATCTCCCTTAACATCGATAAGGAGTTTTGACATGACAAGCCCAACCAAATCATTGATCGGTGCCACAGCGATCGTAGCCTCGTTAGTTTGCCAACCGGCAGCCGTGCAAGCGCAATGGAGTGGATTCCAGAATCAGGGTGGAGTTGTGGTTTCAGATCCCAGTTGCAGTTTGATGGTAGATGGCAGGGCTGTCTGTGGCACAGTGAGCAGTGCTGGAACGCTGATCGTCAACATCTTAAATGGCACTAGCTGGAGCGGATTTACGGAGTTGGGTGGGATAATCATAGGAAAACCCAGTTGTACGTATCTGGGCTCTAACGAAGCGTTATGTGCCACAATCGGTACGGACAGCTCCGTTTTTGTCAACCGTTACAACGGTACCTCGTGGAGCGGTTTCCAACAGCTTGGCGGTGTCAGCATTTCTAACCCGGTTTGTACGGGGATTATTAATACGAATCAAGCAATCTGCGCCATTATCGACGCAGACGGCACCCTTATGGCGAATCGCTTCGATGGCACCAATTGGACCGGGTTTGTAAGCCTCGGTGGATCGCACATATTCAATCCGACTTGCACGGACGATTTTATAGGCGGCGCTCTCTGTGGTGCGGTTACTACGATGGGCGAGCTCCGGGTGATACGCTTTAACGGTACAAGCTGGGGTACGGAAACGATCCTAAGCGCCAATGGCTCCATCACAGCCGATCCAAGCTGTACTTTTGTCGATGAGAACCAGTTTATCTGTGGGGTTAGAGGCGCGAATAGCGCTCTATTCGTCACGCGCTTCGATGGCTTTGCGTGGAGCGCGTTTCAAAATCTCGGAGGCATTCTGACGTCGAGTCCAAGTTGCACACCCTATAACGTGTTGTCAGCAACCCCAAGGGCGCTCTGCGCTGTTAGAGGCACGGATAGCAATCTATTCGTCAACACCTTTAACGGCAGTAACTGGACCGGGTATCAGCGTACAACTTTTTTGAATCTTTACGGCGACCCTAGTTGCACTTTGCTTGGTAGCACTCAGGTATTGTGCGGTGTTAGAGGCACCGACCATTGGCTGTATACAAATATCGGCTTGCTCTAAGTAGCCACGCGTGTGTTGATTCAACCTCGCACTGGCGGATCGAGAGGGATGCCGCGCGGAGTGACGTCCCTCAAATGCTCGAAAGCTAGCGTAGGGCGCATTGAGTTATGCTCGAAAGTTGTGGATGAGGGGCTGAGGTAGGCGGCGTATTCTTGATGGTCTTCGAGGTCATCAATTCCTGTTGAGAGGAGCGAATACGCCATGCATGAAGATAAAGTCATTCCGCTGA
>Ga0196971_1000287_pt1 | contig 45237 bp, 41 predicted proteins | sample S1v_1013CmetaG_FD_148660 | JGI IMG/M metagenome (GOLD analysis project Ga0196971, IMG submission 148660) | Soil microbial communities from Anza Borrego desert, Southern California, United States - S1+v_10-13C | ecosystem: Environmental > Terrestrial > Soil > Desert | place: USA: California... | reverse complement strand
CCCCGTTGTCGGCCGTTATTCCCGGACTGGGATAGGGCTTGCTCTGCTCACCTCGAGGGAAACCGCCGAGGGGCCTTAGACCCGAATTCACCAGATTTCACCGGTGCAGCGCGTCAGCATCTTCCGACAGATGCCGGACCTCGCGGTTTCATGCCCCGCGAGCAATGTGAGGCGTCGTTCGCTTCGTCTGATGATGTTGAAGGCCTTCGCCATCACCGAACTTTCTCAACGATGTCGGAGCTTTCGCCCTTTCATCGAAGCGACGCCTGCCGCGCCGGCCGATGTCTCCACATTCCAAAGCTTCGGAGCTCTTCGAAACCCTCCCGTATGGAGACGAGGAGGAGTGTAACCCGGTTGGAAGAGGGTCGGATTGATTTCTTTTGGCGCAAGCGTTTTCAAGCGTTTGCGCTGAAAACCGCCGGGATAGAGGGGTGCTCTATCCCCCGAAAGCGCAGGCGGCGCCATCACGTCCGGACCGCCGGCGCCCTCGCCGGCATGATTAACCGAGCACAAACGCCATCATCTGCGCGCTCGACCCACCACCTGTTGCCGGCGAGGGCGCCGGCGGTCCGGGCGCTGTGGCGCGTGGCTAGCTCAACCATGCGCCGTCCAGTGTCAGCGTCGGCCCCGTGCTTGCTTGGGCTGGCGCCCGGCGCCATGTTTCGTGCATGGCCGAGCAGATGATCACGCGCGATCCGGACATTCTCGACGCCACGGCGGTGTTCACCGGCACGCGCGTGCCGGTGAAGACGCTGACCGATTATCTCGAAGCGGGCGACTCGATCGACGTGTTTTTGGACGACTTCCCGACCTTGAGCCGCGCGCAAGTGGTGGCGTTTCTGGAAGAAGCGCGCGACCAGCTCATCGTCGCGGCGGAATAGTGCGGGTTCTGCTCGACGAGTGCTTGCCGCGCAGGCTCGAGACGAGCTGGTCGGACACGCTGTTTCCACCGTGCCGCAGGCGGGATGGGCGGGCGTCAGCAATGGCGCGTTGTTTAAGACGGCCTTTTTGCAAGAAACGCGTCAATATCAGCTTGGATGAGCGGACGAATTTCATCTGCGTCGCATACTAAGAACTGAGACCAATTTTTGGGCGCGAGCGCTTTTTTCAGGTCCTTATCTTTTGCGCCGACAATGTCTCCGTGGCACTGATCGCTAGTGGACGAGGGGCATTGCTTAAATGAGGCGCCGCTGGGTATCTCCGATTTAGCTATGTAGAAAAAGATCGGCGGGTCGCCGGTCAGAAGAGGATAGAACTTCTTGATGTGCGCGTTGAGTGATCCGCTCGTCTTAAGAGCGCAAGCCGTGTCGATTACGGACATCCCGCCGTCACTAGCGTTTTTGTAGGCCAGTGATTCAAAGCGACCGAGGTCGGGCCGGTAGTGGTCTGGATGGACGAGCCGGATGTATGATTCCATATAGCCCCCGACACTTCCCGCAGCGCGTGCTTCGCCTCGCTTTCGGAAAGCCCCTCTAGCTCATCACCCTTATTATACGAGACCGAGTACGTTCCGTTTGGATAGATGAACAACTCCATGTGGTGATCGCCCCGGAGAACGCTTAGCAGAACAGATCCATCGGCGCTGGCGAACGCGTCCGTACGAGTCAAAGCAAGCGCAAGCAGCGCGCGATACATTTGCCGCGAGCGCGCGAGAACGTCGTCGGCGATCGGGCCCCCTGAGCCGTAGTGCCAGCCGGCGCTGAGATGTGCGAAGGATTCTAGCTTCTTTTCAGTTCGTGATTGATCTGGCGTTCCGATGTTCATGGCTTTTCCCCGGATTCTTGAAAAATCCGCTCAATGTCTTTTGTTGTCATAATGTCTCGACCGGCCCGCTCCTCGATAGCGGCAATGATTTGCGATAGAGAAACGGCCAATGTCTTTGCCACCGTGTAAGACATGTCGAGAACAGCAACGGGCTCGTTGTGGATCAGCGCGACCACGTAAACGTCGCCGTTCGTGAGGCCGGTGGTGAACCCATTGAAATACAAGTTCTGGGCACCAGCCTTCTTGGCGCGTTCCACTGCCTCATCAGCACTCTGCGCGGTGAATTCCGGCAATTGGCCCTCCGTGGCACGCCGAAGTGCAGGGACAAACCCCTGTGTTTGCCAAGCTGTGGCCCACGACGTGGGCCTAGGCAAGGCTACAATATGCTCAGGTTACCCACAAAGAGCGGTTACTACTGGGACAAAGAGAGCCAGGAACCGATCCCGGAGGGCAGCCCCTCCCTAGCTACGTGTTACGTGGGCTCACGGGGATAGGTGTTCAATCCGCTCCAGCGATTTGGTTTGAATTAAACTCGCGCGGCGCCTACGCGGATACTTGCTACTGCGCCGTCCTCACCAGACCAACTCCTAATCCTCATCCACCACATCGACCAGGATATCTCGTTTCCCGGCGGCATTCGCCTCCGAGATAATCCCCGCCTTTTCCATCTTTTCGATCAGCGTGGCGGCGCGGTTGTAGCCGATTGAGAGACGGCGCTGGAGATAGGAGGTGCTGGCTTTCCTATCGCGTTGGACGATTTCTACGGCGCGGTCGAAGAGGTCGTCGCCGCCTTCGCCGTCGGCGAAGAGTTCGGGATTGTCGTCGGCGCCGTTTTCGTTCGGCTCGGCGGTGACGTCGGTGCGATATTGCGGCGCGCCTTGCTCTTTCAGCATGGAGACGACGCGTTCGACTTCGGCGTCGGTGACGAACGGGCCGTGGAGGCGCCGGATGCGGCCGCCGCCGGCCATGAACAGCAAGTCGCCTTGGCCGAGCAATTGTTCGGCGCCTTGTTCGCCGAGGATGGTGCGCGAGTCGATCTTGCTGGTGACCTGGTAGGAGATGCGGGTCGGGAAGTTGGCTTTGATCGTGCCGGTGATGACGTCGACGCTGGGGCGCTGCGTCGCCATGATGACGTGGATGCCGGCGGCGCGCGCCATTTGCGCGAGACGCTGCACGGCGGCTTCGATCTCCTTGCCGGCGGTGATCATGAGATCGGCCATCTCGTCGATGACGACGACGATGTAGGGCATCGGCTCGAGCGGCAGTTCGCGGGTTTCGTAGATCGGCTCGCCGCTGGTTGGATCGAAGCCGGCGTGCACGGTGCGTTCGAGGCGCTCGCCGCGTTCGAGCGCGTCGCGGACGCGTTCGTTGTAGCCGGTGATGTTGCGCACGCCGAGCTTGGACATGCGGCGATAGCGGTCCTCCATCTCGCGCACGGTCCATTTGAGCGCGACGACGGCTTTCTTCGGATCGGTGACGACGGGGTGCAAGAGGTGCGGGATGCCCTCGTAGACGCTGAGTTCCAGCATCTTGGGGTCGATCATGATGAAGCGGCACTCGTCCGGCGTGTGCTTGTAGAGGAGCGACAGGATCATCGCGTTGATGCCGACCGATTTGCCGGAGCCGGTGGTGCCGGCGATGAGCAGGTGAGGCATCTTGGTGAGATCGGCGGCGAAGGGGTCGCCCTCGATGGTTTCGCCGAGCGCGAGCGGCAGATCGCCTTGCGTGCCGACGAAGCTGGCGGAGTTGAGCAGCGTCTGCAGGAAGACGGTTTCGCGCTTGGCGTTCGGCAGCTCGATGCCGATGGCGTTGCGGCCGGGGATGACGGCGACGCGCGCGGCGGTGGCGTTCATGGTGCGGGCGATGTCGTCGCTGAGGCCGATGACGCGCGAGCTTTTCACGCCGGCGGCGGGTTCGAACTCGAACAGGGTGACGACGGGGCCGGGGCGGGCGGACAAGACTTCGCCCTGCACGCCGAAATCGGCGAGCACGGTCTCTAACTGGCGGCTCATCGCGTGCAAAGTTTGCGCGTCGGTGTGGGTGACGCGCTGCTTCGGCGTGGCGAGCAGATCGGTGTCGGGCAGTTCGAAGTCGTCGCCCGTCGTCATCGAGTGCTGCTTGTGCTGCTTCTTCTCCGGCTTCGGCGCTTGGCGTTGCTGGCGCGGCTGCGCGTCAGCATCGACGCGCTGCGGTGCGCGCGGCGCGGGACGCGGCGCCGGGCGCGGGCGTTCGCTGACGCGCGGGGCCGGGCGGTCTTCGTGGTGCGTTTCCTCTTCGGGGCGGCGCGTCTTTTCCGAGACGTAGCCGATGGCGCGTTGGGTGGCGGCGGCGGAGCCGACGGCGGCGCGGCGCGCGACTTGCGCGGCGGTCTTCACGTCTTCGGCGCGCACTTGGAATGACCAGCCGACGGCGAGCAGGCCGATGATCGCGCACAAGATGCCGGTGATGACGTGCGGGAACGGCAGGCCGGGCATCGAGGCGAGGCCGGCGATCAAGCCGCTGGTCCAGTCGCCGAACAGACCGCCGAAGCCGGTGGCGAGCGGCCAGCCGTCGGGCGTGGGGATGGTGGAAGCGGCGCCGGCGAGCAAGAGGATGCCGGCAAGGCACGCGCCGACGCGGCGCTTGTCGATGCGGGCGACGAGTTGCCGCCGCCAAATGCGCAGCGCGCCGGCGGCGAACAATGCAGCCATGGCGAGCGGGGCTGCGGCGCCGAGAGTTTGGATAACGAGATCTGAAACGAGCGCGCCGGGGCCGCCGAAAAGGTTAGTGGTCGCCGCATCCGTCGCCGTGTTGAGGCTCGGATCTTCTGGTGAATAAGTGACGACGGCGCCGAGCCCGTACGCGCCGACGATCGTCGCGCCGACAGACAGCGCCGCACGCTTCAGCGCCAGGCGCGCCGCCGCGGAAGTGGCGAAGGAGGGGGCGCGCGCCCCTTGCTGGTAGGTTTCTGTCATGGAGTCGGAGGCGCTCGTTCTGCGGCTGTCTTGAGTTCGGACTTTTGGCCCTCCCGGTAAACGAGCGATGAAGATTCGGCTGCGAACAGGGTTACCGGCGCAGTCATTTGGGTTGCGAAAAAGCGCTGTTTACGAAGGTAAATTTGGGGATTGGGGATTGGGTGTTCGGGATTGGGGCGACGGCGCGTGTGCGCGCTCACCGCTCCAATCCCTAATCCCCAACACCCAATCTCGATTACGAGTGATACGCCACTTCGCCGTGTTCGGCGTAGTCGACGCCTTCGGCTTCGACTTCTTTGCTGACGCGGCCGCCGGTGAGGCCGCGGGCGATGACCCAGACGATGAGCGAGCCGACGCCGGACCAAGCGAGGGTGACGGCGACGCCTTTCAATTGGGCGATCACTTGCGGAACGATGCCGGGATAAACGGCCGCGCCGCCGGCGGCGTAGTCGACAATGCCGGCGCCGCCGAAGGCCGGGTTGACGACGATGCCGGTGCCGATGGCGCCGACGATGCCGCCAATGCCGTGAATGCCGAACACGTCGAGGCTGTCGTCGTACTTGAGCCAGGACTTCAGCGCCGAGCAGGCGAACAAGCAGATCGGTCCCGCAACGAGGCCGAGGATGAGCGCGCCGACGGGGCCGGCGAAGCCTGCGGCAGGCGTGATCGCAACGAGGCCGGCGACGGCGCCGGAGGCGAGACCCAAGAGGCTCGGCTTACGCTTGAAGATCCATTCGGTGAGCATCCACGAGAGCGCCGCGGCGGCTGGGGCGATGAAGGTGTTGATCAGGGCGAGCGCGGCGTAGGCGTTGCTTTCGAGGTTCGAGCCGGCGTTGAAGCCGACCCAGCCCACCCAGAGGAGTCCTGCGCCGATCACGGTGAAGGTGAGGTTGTGCGGCGGCATCGGCTCTTTGCGATAGCCGGTGCGCGAGCCCAGCAGCACGGCGCCGACGAGCGCGGCGACGCCGGAATTGATGTGGACGACGGTGCCGCCGGCGAAGTCGAGCGCGCCGAAACTCCAGATGAGGCCGGCGCCGGAGGCGAGTGCTTCGGCGTTGGCGGGATCGGACGCCATCATCGGCCCGCCCCACCACCAAACCATGTGCGCCATCGGATAATAGACGACGACCGGCCACAGGATGGCGAAGACGACGATGGTGCTGAACTTCACCCGCTCGGCGACGCCGCCCAAGACAAGCGCGGCGGTGATGCAGGCGAACGTCATCTGGAAGGCGACGAATACGAGCTCCGGTATGGAGATTCCGACCGAGAAGGTTTCGACTAACGTGGTCGTGTCGACGCCGGCGAGGAAGGCTTTGCTGAAGCCGCCGACGAAGCGGTTCAAGTCGCCGCCGTCGGTGAAGGCGAGCGAGTAGCCGACGAGCAGCCACATCACCATGCCGATGGCAGTGACGACGAACACTTGGCTCAAGAGCGAGACCATGTTCTTGGCGCGCACCAGGCCGCCATAGAAGAGCGCAAGGCCTGGGATGATCATCATCAGCACGATGACGGTGGAGATCAGCATCCAGGCGACGTCGCCTTTATCGACGGTGGCGGCGGCTGCTTCTTCGGGCGCGGGTTCGGGCGTTGCTTCGACAGGAAGCGGCGCAGGCGCGGGCGCGATGGTTTCAACGACGGCGGCCGCCCCGTCTTGCGCGACGGCCGACGATGGCGCGAAGGCGGCTAGAGCAAGCGCGACGACGAAAGCGGCGATGAACGCGAATACGCTGCGGCGCCACTCGTCATTCCGGGGCTCGCGCAGCGAGAACCCGGAAGCCAGGGGGTGAAGAGCGGTGCGTTTGCCCCTGGGTTCCGGGTCGCGCTCCGCGCGCCCGGAATGACGGAGTGTTTGATGTGCGGTCATGCCAACCCCCTTACGTTCGGAAGCGGATTGGGTCGTGCGCTCGCGGATCGGGCAATGATTTCGGCGCGAACTTTGTGCAGCGCAGCGCCGCCGCTCAAAAAAGCGGCGCCGTGCCTCTTGCTTGCGCGCGCGGGACGCATCGACGGCGCAAAGGCCGCGGCGTAAGTCGTTGGCCATGAGCAATGGCTTCGATGCGGACGTGATCCTCTCCGGCGGCGGGCTGGTGGGGCAGACTTTGGCGCTGGCTTTGGATCAGGCCGGCGTCTCGGTGATCGTGATCGATGCGTCGAAGCCGGCTGATACGTTGGCGCCGGCGTTCGATGGGCGCGCGTTTGCGATCGCGTTTGCCTCGTATCGGATGTGGCGGGCGCTGGGGCTGGGCGAGCAGCTCGACGCGGTGGCGCAGCCGATCGAAGAGATCATGGTGACGGACGGCAAGCTTGGCACGAGCGCACGGCCCGGCGAGCCGTCGCCGCTGCACTTGCATTTCGATGCGGCGGAGTTGTTCGGGCGCCCCACCTCCTCCTCGATGGAGGAGGTGGCCGCGAAGCGGCCGGAGGAGGTGCGCGCGCGGAACGTGAAGAAGAAGCCTCCCGAGGCTCGCTCGTCACGACCATTGGCCTCACCTCCTCAGTCATCGCTTCCGCCTTCGCCAAGGCTACGGCGGACGGGTCGCGATGACAGCTCCTCCATCGAGGAGGAGCGGGAGCCCCTCGGCTTGATGCTTGAAGCGCGGCATGTGCGGATGGCGCTGGATAGCGGGGTGAAGGCGCGGCCGTCGATTCGGATGATCCAGCCGATGTCGGTGAGTGCGATCGAGCGCGATCCGGCGGGGGCGACTGTGACGCTGGCGGATGGCAAGCGTTTGCGCGCGCCGTTGTTGGTGGGCGCGGATGGGCGGCGTTCGTTCGTGCGCGGCGCGGTTGGCATTCGCACGATCGGCTGGGATTATCCGGTGACGGCGATCGTGGCGACGATTGCGCACGAGAAGCCGCATGGCGCGGTGGCGCATGAGTTCTTCCTGCCGAACGGGCCGTTCGCGATTCTGCCGCTGAAGGGCAATCGCTCGAACATCGTCTGGGCCGAGCCGCGTGCAGCGGCGGAGGCGCTGCTGAAGATGAACGAAGCGGATTTCCTGGCGGAGCTGGGCCGCCGCTTCGGTGATTTTCTTGGCGAGCTTTCGCTGGAGGGGCCGCGCTTTGGCTATCCGCTGTCGCTGCAGCTCGCGGAGCGGATGATCGATGCGCGTGTGTGTTTGGCAGGCGATAGTGCGCACGGGATTCATCCGCTGGCGGGGCAGGGTTTGAATCTCGGTTTGAAAGATTGCGCGGCTTTGGCGGAGTGCATCGCCGACGGCATGTCGGTGGGGCTTGATCCGGGCGATGTCTCGATCCTTGAGCGCTATCAGCGCTGGCGGCGGTTCGACAATGTGTCGATGGCGCTCGGCATGGAGTTCTTCGACAAGCTGTTCTCGAACGAAGTGCGGCCGTTGCGGATCGCGCGGCGCGTGGGGTTGGCGGCGGTGAACGCGGTGGGCCCGGCGCGGCGGTTTTTTATGAAATACGCCGGTGGTGGTGCGGGTGATTTGCCGAAGCTGCTGCGCGGGGAGAGCTTGGCGGCTTAGAAGAGCAAAATGGCTCCCCTGGCGCGGGCTTCTGCGCTATATTGGCTCGATGGCCGACGAGCTCATCAAGTCCCTGCCGCGTGAGACTGCCGCTAGAGTGCGGTCGTTGGCTGCCCGCTCGCGTCGGGAGAGGTCGGCGGCGGAATGGGCCGCGCATAAGCAGCGTATGAGCGAGATACAAGCCAATCTTGCGATCGAGGACATGCCTCTGCGCGAAGACGAATTGGCGTTCTTCGATTTTGCTTTCGGGCTCAACGTGTCGATCGAAGAGGAGCGCGCGTTGCTCCGGCTCTGGAACGAGGAGCGGCGCAGACCGCCCGTGATTGCCGCCGAGTGAGCGGCGAGCCGCCAGCTGTCGGCCGCTCAGCTCGAGAACGGCGTGCGCACGCGAACGCACTTCTGTCCGGGTACCGATGTGTTGCGGAACGTTCCGGATATCCGAGATGCGGTGGCGCTGGAGGAGTTCGAGCGCTTTGCTGTGTCCATCGCGTCTAAGTTTCGCGCGCCGCTAGAAGCATTTACGTACCAGACGTTCAAGGACTTGCATCGCGAGCTGTTTGCGGACGTCTATCCCTGGGCCGGCCAGATTCGCGACTACTCCACCGGCCGCGGGTCAGCGCCGTTCTGTTTGCCCGAATTCATCGACGACAATATGGAGCGCCTCTTCGCGCAGCTGGCGGCGAATGCGGTTCTACGGAATCTTACCGCCGACGCGTTTGCCGAGCGAGCGGCCGAGTTGATCAACGAGATCAACGCGGTTCACCCGTTCATCGAGGGCAACGGGCGTGTGAGCCGCGAATTCCTTCGAGACCTGGCCGAGCACGCAGGGCATCCGCTCGATCTCTCCAAGTTCGATCGTGACACCTGGTACGCCGCAGCCGCGCGCGGTTTCGAGGCGGACGACAACGCGCCGATGCGCAATTGTATTCGGGCTGCTCTTGTCGTCCGCTGAGGTGGCGCGCGGGGGTTCTTGATGAGATACGCCGGCGGCCGCGGGGAATTTGACGAAGCTGCTGCGGGGGAGAGCTTGGCGGCTTAGCCGCCAGCAACACCTACCCGCGTCGCCCTGAGCCTGTCGAAGGGCCAGTGCAAGCTCCGGTCTTCGACAAGCTCAGACCGACGCCATAGATGTTAGCGCCAGGGCGACGCTGTGGGTGTTGTTGGGCCCGAGGCCCTAAACCACCTTCACGCCTTGCATGTGCATATGTTTGGTCAGCAGCATGTTTTCTTGCTCGGACATGCGGTCGCGGAAGGCGGGGAAGATGTCGTTTTCTTCTTCGCGGATGTGCTGATCGATCGTTTCCTTGAATTCGCGCAGGCGCACGATCCAGGCGGGGCTGTTGGCCTCGATGTCGAACTGGAGTTCAGAGAGGAACGACTTCACTTCGAAATGGTCGTGATAGAGGTGCTGCGCCTGTTCTTCGTCGATGCGGCGGAGCGCGGGATAGATCACCAGCTCTTCTTGTAGGGAGTGTTTGGTCAATGCGTGGTCTATCGACAGCAGGCCGGCTTTGCGCTTGCCGGGTTCGCTCTCGTCGGTCTCGAGCAGCATGTCGAAAATCTTCGAGACGGCGCGGTGTTCGAGCGTCAGCGCTTCGACCCAGTCGCGAGTCATGAAAGCTTCGGCGCCTTGCATGGCGAGCTTGCGGGCCGGGTTGGCCAACAGCGCGCCGGCGGCAAAGCCTAAGCCTGCCGTCAGCGCAATCTCGCCCATACGGTTGCGTTCCATCGTGTCCTCCTACGTGGATCAAGCACAACAGATCGGCGCGCGGCGACGTTCCGCGCCGTTACCACATGGACGCGGATTTAATCCGCGCTGACGGGCGTTGCGATGCGCTGCGCGGCGGATTGGCTGCGCGCGAGCGTGTCGGCGAGGCGGCGGGCGAGGGCGACGATGGTGAGGGTCGGATTGGCTTGGCCGCCGCTTGGGAACACGCTGCCGGACGCGACGTGCAGGTTTTCGATGGTGTGGACGCGTAGATCGGTGTCGACGATTCCGGCGGCGGCGTTGGCGCTCATGATCGCGCCGCCGAGCTGGTGATAGCCGTCGCGCGCGGCGGCGCGAACTTTGGCGATAAGCTGGGCGTGGTCGCCATCGAAGATGAGTTTGCCGGCGCCGGCTTGCTGCAAATCTGCGTCGAGCAGCTCGTGCGCGCGGACGACGGCTTCGATTTCCGTGTCATGCATGCGGAAATCGATGTTGAGTTTCGGCAGGCCGGCGGAGTCGAGCGCCTCGCACAAGCTGATGCGGTTGTCGGCGTGCGGCGGCTGTTCGGCGTGATAATCGAGCCGCCAGCATTTGGCGCCGGAGGGCGTCAAAGTGGTTTGGCGCGGGTGACGGCCGGTGAGACGCGCGGCGGCTAACAGATACGCAGCGGTGGCGAGGCCGTGCGCGGCGCTGAACGGCGCGCGCGCGACGTTGGCGATGTGCGGGCCGAGCGCACCTTCGCCGCGGCCGAAGCGCAGCAGGCGCGTGGCGAGATAGCGGGCGCTGGCGGTGGCGTCGCCGTGTTCTGGATTGGCGGCGCCGCCATTTTCGAACCAGAAGGCGATGTTGATGATGTTTTCGCCGATGACGGTTTGCGGCGTGGGGCGCAGGCGCCGGCGGGCGTGGATGTTGTCGCCGATCGGGCGCGTAGTGAAGGCGGCGACGTCGGCGGTGTTTGTAGGCGCGAGCGAGGCGATCGTGCCGGTGAGGTGGCCCATATAGCAGCGGCCGAGCGTGTCGGTGAAGAGGTGCGGATGCTCGCGCTGCAAGAGCAATAGAAGTTTGAGCGAGCCGAGGCCGCCGCTGGTGAGGACGATATGTTTGGCGCGTACGCGCTTCTCGCCGACGCGCACATTGGTGATGCGCCCGCTCGCGTAATCGAGGCCGGTGACGCGGGCGTTGGTGACGATGGCGGGGCCATCGGCGGCGGCGATGCGCGCGCGCCAGCGGCGGCCCATGTTGAGTTCGGGACCCCAGCATTCGTCGCGCAGGGCGTCGAAGTGTTGGAGTTTTTGAAACGCCGCCGGCGGCGCGGATTCGTTGACGCTGCGGCTGCCGAGAAATTCGGCGGCCTTGTCCCACCAGGAGAGCATGTCGTCGTAGCGCAGCGGCCAATGGCGGAAGTCGATCGGATCGAACGGAATGCTGCGCCCGCCCCACCAATGCGTCGAGCCGCCGAGCGCGGAGGCGGCGACGATGTCGACGGGATCGTGAAATTCTGGATGCGCGATTTCCGCGGCGCGGACGTCGGGCTCGCCTGGGATCGGCCGCGCGCCGCCGGCTTCCAGTAGCGCGACTTTGAAGCCGCGATCGTGGAGATCGAACGCGCAGGCGAGGCCGGCCGGGCCGGCGCCGACGACGCAGACGTCGAATTCGCTGTCGAGCGCGGAGAGTGGAGCGAGCGGCATGGGTGCGGAGCGAGAGTACGCGGGAGTGCGGCGCGCTTCCAATGCGTTCGCGCCCCGCGGCGCGAATTAAGCATGACGTCAGCTCAGGCGGCGTTCCGCTCGCACACTGGGCAGCGCAGGTTCGACACACCGGGATCGGTCGGGCGGTGCTCTGTGCGCTTACACTGAATGCAGGTGTAGCAGACTTCAGAGCCGGTGCGCTTCACCCGCACGCCGAGATAAATCATGAGGCCGCCGTCCTCGCGGGCGATCTCGATGGCGCGCTGCTGGATTTCGCGGAGCGCGGCTTTGTCTTCCGGCGACGGCACTAAGCCTCGTCCCTCAGTGCGCGTTGCGCCAATGTTTCACGGTAAACGCGCAGCAGCTTTTCCTTGTCGCGGCCGAGATCGTAGAGCAGGTCCCACGAATAGAGGCCGGTGTCGTGGCCGTCGTCGAAGCTGATGCGGACGGCGTAGCGGCCGACGGGGTCGGCTTTCGCCACGTTGACGTTGGCTTTGCCGGTGACGGGCGGCGGCGGGTTTGGGCCGTGGCCCTTGTTCTCGGCGCTGGGGCTTTCGACGCGCAGCAGTTCGAACGGGATTTCGAAATGGGCGCCGTCGTCGAAGGCGATGATGAGCTGCCTGGCTTCGCGATCGAACACGAGATCGGTGGGCCAGGGGCGGGTAAGCGCTTCCGTCATAGCCCTCTCCCCTTGGGGAGAGGGTTGGGAGAGGGGGCGAACAGGATAGAGCGCATGCGTTGAGCGTAGCGCGTCCGCGCATCGTTCTGAACATGACAGCGTGTCGTAACGCCCCCCAACCCTGCCCTTCCCCCGAGGGGGAAGGGTTCTCGATGCGTCATCATTCGTCCGCTCCTAATTCGCGCGCTTCTTCGATCAGCATGATCGGGACGCCGTCGCGGACGGGATATGCTAAGCGCGCGCGTTCGCTGATCAGTTCTTGGCGTTCGCGGTCGTAGCGGAGCGGCGTGCGGGTTTGCGGGCAGACCAGAACTTCGAGCAGTTTGGGATCGGGTTCGCTCATTGCATCGGCCTGTGCTGGTCGTCGGAGGCGGAATCCCATTCGAGCAAAGCAATCAGCGCTTTGGCGCGTTCCTCGAGCGTGATGGTTTCCAAGAGCGCTTGTTTCGCCGCAGCGTCGAACGGGCAGACTTGGGCGGCGACGTTGATGATGGTCTCGGTCGGCGCCTGCTCGACCGAGTCCCAATCGACGGTGAAGCCGTGCAAGGCGGCGTAGGTTTTCAGCGACGCGATCAGGCCGTCGCGATCGATGGCGCGCCCGGGCGAGGCGGCGAAATCGTCGGCGAACGGATCGTAGCTGACGATGGCCTGGCGATAGGGCGTGCCGCCGTCGACTTCCTGTTCGAGATCGAAGCGGCACACGCCTGTCAGCGTGATGAGATAGCGGCCATCGTCGGTTTCGTTGAACGAGGTGATGCGGCCGACGGTGCCGACGTCGCAGAGTTCTGGCGCAGCTTCGCTCTCTTCGCCGATGGCGGGCTGGATCATGCCGATCAGCCGCTCGCCGCCCAGCGCATCATCGACCATGTTGAGATAGCGCGGCTCGAACACGTTGAGCGCCAAGACGCCACGCGGCATCAGGATGGCGCTGCTGAGTGGAAACAGCGGAATCGCCTGCGGCAGGTCGGCGGGCTTGCGATAACCGAATGCGCTCATGAGAACAGAATGGCCGAAAGTTTGCGGCGCCCGTGTTTGGTGACGTCGGAGGTGGGGCCGGCGGCTTCGAACACTTTCAAGAGCTGCGCGCGTGCGGCGCCTTCGTTCCAGTCGCGGTCCTTGGCGATGATGGAGAGCAGCTGTTCGCTGGCGCTTTCGAGATCGCCGCGGGCCGAGAGCGCTTCGGCGTAGTCGAAACGGGCCTGGTGATCGTCGGGGTTGGCTTTGACGGCGTTGGCGAGTTCGTCGCCGTCGCCGGCATTGGCGGCGTTCGCGGCGAGGTCGAGCGCGGCGCGGACGCCGGCGATCTCGGGATCGTTGGCTTTTTCAGGCGGCGTCATGTCGAGGATTTCGCGCGCTTCGTCGGCATTGCCGCTTTGCAGCGCGATGCGGGCCATGCCGGCGATGGCTTTGGTGTTGGCCGGATCGAGCTGCAGCACGGCCATGAAGCCTTGCGCCGCGCCGCCGACATCGCCGAGCTTCAGGCTTTCGGCGGCTTGTTCGAGCAACGGCGCGATTTCTTCTTCCATGCTGGCGCCGCCGAGGCGGTCGACGAAAAGTTTGATTTGGCTTTCGGGGATAACGCCCATGAAGCCGTCGACCGGCCGGCCTTGATCGAAGGCGTAGACTGCAGGAATCGAGCGCACGCCAAGTTGCCCGGCGACGCCGGGGTGTTCGTCGATATTGATCTTCACCAGTTTCACTTTGCCGCCGGCTTTGCGCACGGCTTGCTCAAGCGGGGGGCCGAGCTGACGGCACGGGCCGCACCACGGCGCCCAGAAATCGACGATCACCGGCTGCGCGCGCGAGGCTTCGATGACGTCGGCCATGAAGGCTTGGTCGGAGCCGTCCTTGACGAGATCGGCGGCGGGGGCGGCGCCTTCGAGAATGGTCATTCAGGAATCCTCTGAAAGTCAGCTGTGAAGATGGGCCGTTGGTGCGGCCGGTTCAATTCTTGTGGGCTGGCCGGCGGCGTCGAAGGCGAGGCGTATCGGCTCGCGGCCGAGGGCGCGGATGAATTTCAGCATGTCGCCGGCGCTGATGGCGGTGGTGGCGTCGTTGCGCAGCGGATGAAAGTTGACCGGATCGTGGGCGAAGAAGCCTTCGTCCAGCAAAAGCGTGACGTTGCGTTCGGGGTCGTTGATCAGCGCGAACAGCGTCACCGAGCCGGGCGTGACGCCGAGATTTTCCATCAGCCGCTCGGCCGAGCCGAAGCTGAAGCGGCCGGCGCCGAGGAGCTTGGACACCGCATTGAGGTCGATCGCCGTGTCGCTGAGCGCGCAGAGGAGGAAGAGCTTTCCCTTTTTGTCCTTTAGAAACAGGTTCTTGGAATGCCCGCCCGGCATTTGCGCTTTGAGGTCGAGGCCTTCCTCCACGGTGAACACTGGCCGGTGCGGCGTCGTCGTGTGGGCGATGCGGAGCCGGTCGAACAGGGCGAAGAGATCGTCGGGCGTCGCGGGGTTCATGATTGAATGTGTACACCTTTGTGTGCATATTTGCAGCGGAGGCACGCGCTATGGCTACCCGGCTCGGAGTCAAAGAATTTCGCGACAACTTCACCACGATCGCGCGTGAAGCCAAGGAGCCGATCATCATCACCAACCATGATCGCGTGATCGGTTATTACACGCCAACGGACACAGAGCCCGGCGCGGATGAGTGGCTCCGGCAGATGGAACAAGCGGCAGCGGCCGTAAGGGCGGATGCGGAAGCAAAGGGCGTGGATGTCGTGGCCGTGCTCAAGTCCCTAGGGATCGAGTACGACGCACCGTTTGAAGACCCGTGGACCGAAGGCAATCCAGGCAAGCCTGAACCTGATCTGGGCGACAAGTCTTGATCGTCGTCGACGCCAACGTGATCGTCTCGAACGCCATAGGGGTGCAGACCGCCAGAGCCATGGCGAAATTGTTCGAGGCAGGCGTCTCGGTCGCGGTGTGCGCGCCGCAGCTGCGCGAGGCGCACTCGGTGCTCACGCACAAGCTGCGCGTCGCGCCTGCGGTCGTCAGCGTGGTTCTCGACACCTTGAAGAGCCGCGCACGGATAATCGATCCCAGCGGGTACGTGCAGTTCGAAGCGGCGGCTCGAGCGCGATTGCATGAGCGGGCGCAGTTAGATTGGCCCGTGCTTGCCGCCGCACTCGCTTATGACGGCGCAATCTGGAGCAATGATCGCGACTTTTTCGGCGTCGGGGTGCCGGTTTGGTCGACGCGCAATGTCGCGTTCGCGGCGCAAGGCGCTTCGTGATCGGCGCGCGCTCCGGTGCAATATCAGTAACGGGGCCCTGCGCTTTGGCAGAATCAAAGTGAGCTCGTTTCCGTTTGCCCGTATAGTTCGCCGCGATGAAGCTGACGTGCTATCCGCTGCAGACCTACCCGCCTGAAATCCGTCCGGGAAGGCCGGAGCGGGCCTGGATGGACGAGTTCACCGATCGTCACGCTTACCGCTGCCTGCCGCTCACCATCGCCAATTGCACCGGCTGGGAGATCGTGACGCCGGCGCCGTTCCGCGTCAGCTGGAATGGCGGACCGGCGCTCAATGACGTGACGTTCGAGAGTGAGGGCGATGTGCACAAGCACTTCGCCACCTCGATGTTCGCGCGCGGCGTCGTCAGCTTCAATGCGGGTTATTTGTTCCGCACCGAACCGGGCTGGGACTTGTGGGTCGGCGGGCCGCCGAATTGGATCAAGCACGGCATTCAGCCGCTGACCGGCATTGTCGAGACCAGCTGGCTGCCGCAGCCCTTCACCATGAACTGGCGCTTCACGGCGCCGGGGACGGTGACATTCGCGGCAGGCGAGCCGTTCTGCATGATCATGCCCGTGCCGCACGCGGCGATCGATCAGTGCCAGCCGATGATCAAGGCGCTTAAAGACGATCCCGCGCTCGAGGCGGAAACCAAGGACTGGATGAAGAGCCGCAGTGAATTCATCGCCCGCGTCCGCGCCGGCGATCCCGAAGCGGCGGGGCAAGTCTGGCAACGCACGTATTTTGCAGGCAAGACGCTGCGCGGCGAAGCGGCGGTGGGCGATCACATCCACAAACGAAGAGTGGCCGCGCCGCGCCGCGCAGACGACGTCTAGGAATGCGATGAAACTCACTTGCTACCAAGTCGATCCGCAGCCGGCCGAACTCGTGCCCGGCGCGCCCGATCGCGACTGGATGGACAAGTTCTCCGACCGCCATCCGTATCGCTGCCTGCCGCTGGTTGTGGCGAATACGACCGGCTGGGCGCTGCTCTCGCCGGTGAGCTTTACCGCGACCTGGAATGGCGGGCCGCGCACGGAAGACATCCGCATCGATCCCGATGACGACACGCCGCGCGCTTTGCTGAACCGCTGGGCCGTGTCGCATTTTTCAGGCGGCGTGCTGACGTTTCACACCGGCTATCTCTTCCGCACCGAGCCGGGCTGGGACGTGTGGGTCGGCGGCCCGCCCAATCACGTCAAGGACGGCATTCAGGCGCTGACCGGCATTGTCGAAACCTATTGGCTGCCGTTTCCCTTCACGATGAATTGGCGTTTCACCCGCCCGGGCATGATCGCATTCAAGAAAGGCGAGCCGTTCTGCTACGTGATGCCGGTGCCGCACGAGGAATACGACGCGACGCAGCCGATCATAAAATCGATCCACGACGATCCGGAGCTGAAGCGCCAGTACGACGCCTGGGGCGAAAGCCGCACCAAGTTCCTGGATCGCTTGGGTGACCGCGACGACGAAGCGGTGAAGAACGGCTGGCAGCGCGATTATTTCCGCGGCCGCACGCCGGAGGGGCATATCGCGCCGGACAGCCACATTAACCGCCGGCGGTTGAAAGCGCCAAGGAAGGCGGAGCCGGGGGAGTAGGTGCGGCGGGATTGGGGGTTGGGGATTGGGGATTAGGCGCATTTGGCGCCCGCATTCCGCACTCTTTGCTAGGCCCTCGCCAATCCCGAATCCCCAACCCCCAATCCCGCACTTGCACCCTTGCCTCCGGCCCGCCGCTCTGCGATATGAGCGCCCCTCAGCGGGGCTCGCGCCCCGTTACCCACGGATGCGGGCGTAGCTCAGGGGTAGAGCACAACCTTGCCAAGGTTGGGGTCGTGAGTTCGAATCTCATCGCCCGCTCCAAGGAAACTCAATAAAATCAACGGCTTAAGCCGATTTTGAGTTGGTAGCAGAGCCGATGCTAGGGTGGTTATCCACAGGCTGCTACCAGTTTGCTACCAAACTTTGGCGCGAACAAAGCTGTGAGTAAATCGAGCATCGGTCGTGATGCCCGCCGCTGAGTTTGATGCGACCGAAGGAATGAAAGCGCTCCCCGCTGTGTGGCGCGGCCCGACAAACCGACTTACGCAAGCATTCAGAACGGGGCGGGGCAGTGTTAGGCGGACATCTTTTCACGCGGGACTACTTGCTGGAGGGCGTGAAGCGCTCGCCGCAATGGCGCGCGCTGGATGACGATGATTTCGCCGATTTCGAAGCCAACGTGCGAAAGATTCTTGCGGGATTTCCCATTCAGAGTCGGCCCAACGAAGCGCAGACAGAAAAGGACCTCATCTATCCAGTGCTTGAGGCGCTCGGTTGGACTGATGTCCAAGTTCAGGAAACGCTTTCGGCAAAAGGTCGGAAGCAGGTGCCTGACGCGCTTCTCTTCGCGAGCGCCGAACAGAAGGCGCTGGCCGTGGCGGAGCCGCAGCCGTTCAAGCGCTACACCTTCGGGTTGGCGATCATGGAAGCAAAGCGCTGGGCGCGCGCGCTTGACCGCGCCGACAAACGCGAAACGCATGAAGAGGGCGTGCCTTCGACGCAGATGCTTCAATATTTGAGCCGCGCCGATATCCAGACCAGCGGTCTCGTGCGCCTTGGCATTCTCACCAATGGCGTCAAATGGCGGCTCTATTTCCAGGGCGCTCTTTCGGTTTCCGAGGAATATCTGGAAATCGACCTTGCCAAAGCGCTTGGGCTGCCTGGCCATGACTTAGATCTAGTCGAGCGCGCCGACGATCGGCTGACGCCTGCGCACACGCTCAAGCTTTTCTATCTGTTGTTCGGCAAGCAAGCGTTCTTGCCGATCGACGGCAAGCGCACGTTTCACGATATTGCGCGCGACTCCGGGAAGATTTGGGAAGAGCAGGTCACACGCGACCTCTCAACCCTGGTGTTCGGCGATCTATTCCCGAAGCTGGTGAGCGCGGTCGCAAAGCATGACCCGCAACGTCCGTCCCCGATGGACGCGCAGTATCTCGACGATGTGCGCCAGAGCGCGCTTGTCCTGCTTTATCGGCTCTTATTCGTTGTCTATGCCGAAGACCGCGATCTGCTCCCCGATGCAGAGGAGCCCTACAAATCATATTCGCTAACGGCGATGCGTCTCGACATCGCCGAGCAACGCGCGCGCGCCCGCGTGTTTTCGCAGACAGCAGCAACGTACTGGCCGAAGCTGCTCGCTGTTTTCAAGGTCATCGCCGAGGGCGACGATTCGCTGGGCGTCCCGCCCTACAACGGCGGCCTGTTCGCCAAGGAAGGCGCGCCTCTTCTGGAACGCGTTTCACTTCCCGATGCGTTGATCGCCGATCTCATTTTTGGCCTGTCGCATCGCATGGAGGAAGGTGAGGCGCGTTACATCAATTATCGTGACCTTTCGGTGCAGCAATTGGGCACCGTATACGAGAGGACGCTCGAATACGGATTGCGCGAAGTGGATGGAGAGGTCGTCGTCGACGCGAACGACGCGGCACGTCACAGTTCGGGCAGCTACTACACGCCGGACAGCCTTGTGATGCTGATCATCGAGAAGGCGGTTGGTCCGCTTGTTCAAGAGCGCCTGGAGGCCTTCAAGGCCAAGTCAGAGGAGCTGGCCAAAGACCCCCGACCGATGGCTCGCCGAGAGGCGCTGCTTGTCGCGCTCGATCCGGCATCGGAAATCCTCAAGCTCAAGATTTGTGATCCCGCGATGGGTTCGGGCCATTTCCTGGTGAGCCTTGTAGATTGGCTCGCCGACCGTGTACTCGCCGCGATCCAGTTTGCGGAAGACGCCGCCGATTGGACGGAGCAGCGCTATCGTTCGCCTGTCCTCGACAACATTCAGGCCACGCGCAACGAGATCAAGCATCAGGCCGGGCAGCGCGGCTGGTTCTATGAGCCTGAGCATCTTGATGATCGCCACATTGTTCGCCGCACGATTTTGAAGCGCTGCATCTACGGCGTCGACAAAAACCCTATGGCGGTGGAACTCGCGAAAGTGGCGTTGTGGCTTCACACTTTCACGGTAGGCGCCCCGCTTTCCTTCCTCGATCACCATCTGCGCTGCGGTAATTCGCTGTTGGGCGCCTGGGTGAAGCCGGCCATGGACAAGATGGCCGAGTGGGGCGGCCCACTCCTCATGGAGGAGCCGCGTAAACGCGCCGTGGGTGCAGCGTCGGCGATGCAGGCGATCGAAAAGCTGAGCGACGCCGATATCGCGGAAGTGACGCAATCGAAAAACTTGTTCGCCGGCGTTTCATCCATGACTGCAGAACTGATGGGTCTCATGGATATCATCCATGCGGCTGATCTCGTAGCAGCGCGCACCAAAGACGAGCGCGACGCGCTCGATGCTTTTCTGCGTTCCACCTATGGCGATCCGGTTCTGGTCGCGCATGGCAAATCGAAGCTTAGTCTCCCGGAGACTGACCCGACAGACACGGGCAAGCTTGCGACCAAGGCGCGCACGCTTAATACGCGCATTGAAGCCAGCGTTGTAGCGATGCGTGAGCACATCGCGAACGCGCGCCCCTTCCATTGGCAAGTCGCGTTTCCGGGAATCTGGCGTGATTGGGAAGAGGAGACTCTGCAGGGCGGTTTTGATGCCGTCATCGGCAACCCGCCCTACGTGCGCCACGAGATCATCCGCGATCAGAAGCCCGCGCTGCAAAAGGCATTTCCAGCGACCTATTCTGGGACCGCCGACCTTTACGTCTATTTCTACGAGCAAGGGATAAAGTTGCTGCGGCCTGGCGGCCGGATGTCCTATGTCGTGACCAACAAATGGCTTCGCGCCGGCTACGCCGAAAAGCTGCGCGAGCATTTTGCGACTCAGGGCTGGATCGAGTTCGTCGCAGATTTCGGCCACGCCAAACACTTCTTCCCGGACGCCGATGTGTTTCCCTCGGTGGTCGTTGTACGCAAGCCAGAAGACGGCGCCGCGCCCGAAACCGCCGATGTCTGCGTCATTCCACGCGATGACGTGCCGCAGAAGGGGCTCGATGCAGCGGTTGCAGCCACAACATACCGATTGCCGCGCGCGCACTTCAGTAAGGAAAGCTGGGTACTTGAGCCGCCCGACGTCGTGGCGCTGATGGACAAGATCAAGCGAAACGGCGTGCCGCTAAAGGATTACACGGGAGTCAGTCCGTCATACGGGATTAAGACTGGCTATAACGAAGCTTTTCTCATCGATACGCCCACGCGCAATCGGTTAGTTGAACAGGATCCGAGGGCGGCCGAAATCATCAAGCCGTTTCAGCGCGGACTTGATGTCAAGCGTTGGGGAACGAAACACGGCGGGCAATTCATAATACTCCTTGCCTCAAGCGGCGATCGTCAGTGGCCATGGTCGAATAGTAGCGATGATGGTGACGCAGAGCGTCTGTTTCAGAGCAGTTATCCGTCGATACATGCGCATATGAAGCCTCTTGAAAGCTTCATCGACGCAACTGGCAAGCAATCTGGGCTGCGGTTTCGCTCCGACCAAGGGCGCTTCTGGTGGGAGTTGCGCAGTTGCGCATACTATCCGGTCTTTGAGAGCGAGCGCATAGTCTATCCTGATTTGTCGTGGTCGCCAGCGTTTCAGATCCTGGCTGGCGGCGTATATGTTGGCGATCTCATATTTCAGCTGCCCGCGAAGAGTCTTGCGCTTCTAGCGAATTTGAATGCCCCGGTGGCCTGGGCCTACCTCTGGCGCAAAGCCGTTCACGGCAAAGATGAGGTGCTTCGACTGAAGACGCCCCAAATGGAATCTTTTCCAGTGTGCGCGCACCAGTTAGATGCTCAAGCAGGCAAAATTGATGAAAGTGTTGCGAAGCTTCGTTTCGCGACTGAGCAGCTTGAAGCTTCGGCAGCTGAAATAGCGGACTGGCTCCGACACACGCGAGGCATCGACAAGCCGACAGCGGCGCTGCGCAACGCGATTGCACTGGACGCGGACGCCTTCGTTGGGGCCGTGGTCGCAGCGCTACCCAAACGTACAAAATTCTCCGCAGCCGATATCGCGGATTTGAAACGCGAACACGCGGCGACCATTGAACCGGCGCGGCAAGCGCGTGCGCGGATGTTTAACCTGGAACGCGAACTGTCTGACGTTGTTAACGCCGCCTATGGCCTGACGCCGGAAGAGGTCGCCTTGATGTGGCGCACGGCGCCGCCGCGTATGCCGTTCACGCCGGCTGGCCTTCGAGACTCTGCGTCCCCAGAAGGAAGTCCAGCGGATGACGAGGCTGAGTAGTCGACGCGCGGCAGGTTTCGGCTCAGTCGTAAGATCCTATTTGCCCCGTGGTCGACGCCGCCGGCAGGCGCCGTCGACTTGTGAAACGGACGCCCCGCGGCCCGACGCCTTCCGGTCAGCCATCGCGCGCGAGCACGGTGGCATTCCGCAGCGTTCCTGACTCTACGCGTTGCTTGAAATCGGTCGCACCGACATTTCGCGCGTGGCGCGCAAACAGGATACAAGTTGAGACGGCTTTGCCGCACCGTACTTTTTCCGCAAGCCATTGCTCGTGCAACTCTTCTCGCAGGGTGCACCTTGGAAGTGCGGCGGATTGTGGCAAAGCCTGACGCATTCGATGCTCACGCGTTTTCGATGAGCATCGTTGACGTGTTGCGATCTCGCGGAATTCTCATCCCCACTGTGAGTAACTCGAATGGAGTTCGACATGGGCAATGGAACCGCGAAACTGGAGCGGCTGCTGCCACGCAAGGAAGCCGCGCAATTCCTCACTGATCTTGGCTTGTCAATTGCGCCTCAAACGCTGGCGCGGCTCTACAGCGAGGGACGAGGGCCAGTGTGCATGCATCTCGGCCGCCGCGCGGTTTACAAGCCCGCCCATCTCATCCGCTACTATCGCCAGCAGGCGAGCGCTCCAAGCCAATCTTCTCGCGAGCCAAGACGACCCGCTGCTAATGACGACCTTCCGGATGCTGCCAATGATCATGACTACGAAGATTGAGGATCGTCATTGTCGTCGGGTGGATCGTGCAGCGGAGACCGCATCCACAAGCGACGGCAAAAGTTTGAGAACCGGGGAATGCGCGCCTCGGTGACGATCATGTCCCAATCACGTTGGATGATCGGCGATTGAAGTCGAGTGCGGGGTTCGGTGACGCCAGCGACGTGAACCACGTCACGCAAGTGCAGCTGCGAGTCGAGCGAAGCGCATAAGGTGCCGGGAGGGCAGAGCACCAGCAAGTAGGGCATGTTGCGGCGGTGAAAGCCGTTAAAGTCGATCCGTCTGGCGAAGAGAACGATGTGCAAGCCGTAGCTGGATCGCTCCTTGGCCATCACGTGACCATGGATGCGCCAGTCCGCCATCGACCCTAGCAGCGAGGCTGGAGAGCGCGCAGATCGGCGATGGCGCTGAGCAAAACGCGATGTGCGCTGGGATAATCGTCCGGCTCAATCGATTCCGCCGCGATGCTTAGCTTGGCGATCGCACCCTCGACCGTCACAGCGGGCACGTTCCGCAAGCGGCGCAACACGCGGACACACTCGCGCGTGCATAGCTCATATTCCGCATCGATGGCGTAGAGCACCTGCGCTTCTGGAAGCCGCTTTTGCTCGTCGTCGCTTAGACTGAACCAGTCTCGATGCTTACCGAGCCACGCTTCGCGGTCGGACCAGCGCCGCAGCAAAATTTCACCGTGCCGCACGAGGTCGGCGTAGTGACCGCACAAGACCAGCACAGGATCGGCCGCAGCCGCTCTGGCCAGCTTGACTTCGGAGAGCCACGGCGCCGCGCTCATGCCGGCGACCAGCTTGCGGCGAGAAAGGCGCGCCATCACTCCGCGCTCCGCAGAGCGCGCAGGGAGGCGCAAACCAGATCACCAAGCAGGCCCGCCGCCACAATCGCGAACAGAAACCCAAGCCAAGCGCTACCGGACTGAACGCCAACGAAGTGGCCGATGATCATGCCGCCATAGGAGGGCGGGCCAAACACCAAGATGCTAAGCAACAACCGCCACAGCAGCTGCAGCACCAAGGCCACGAAGCCGAGCAACATGACGCTGCTGACGAGCGAGCCCCAATCCATGGGTCACGTTCCATGCAGAGCGCGATAGTCGCGCAATATGCTGGCGATCAGGTGGTGCAGTTCGGGATGATCTTCGGGGCAGGCTTCGATCGCGGCGACGGCGAGCTTTCCGCAGATACCCAAGTGCGTGGTCGCGACGATGCTCGGCAATGACGCGAGTAACGCTTGGTTCTGCTCGCGCAGCGCGTCCATTTCATCGTAGAGCGCATCCATCTCCAGCTGTTCGCGGTGGCGAGCGCGCTGAGTGCGATTGAGCTTCGGCCAGTTGAGTTCGGCAAAAGCGCGGTTCTCGATCCGCTGCCAGCGATGCCCGAGGCGCTGCTGTTCAGCGTGTCGTGCGAGGTAGGCCTCGCATTCAGCGATAGCGGGATCGCCGTTGAACGAAATCAAGGCAACTGCGCCTCCAGCTCCGAGCACGCGGCGGCGCGAGGGTTCACAGAGGCGCGCGCTCTCGTGCGCCGCCGGAGGCGTGCGTCGGGACATTGGTAATGCTTTCGGTCTAGGTTGATCCCAAGGGTATCAAATCACCCGCCAGAGTCAATCCAAAGGGATCAAATAATCCCAAAGGTACGGTCGCTGATGCTGATTGCCGCGCAAATTCGAGCTGCCCGCGCTCTTCTGGATTGGAGTCAGCGACAGCTCGCCGAAAAATCGAAGCTGTCTGTGCCGACCATCAAACGGATGGAAGGGGCTATGGGGCCGGAGCGCAGCACGGAGGCCAATGTCGAAGCGGTGCGACGCGCGCTCGAAGGGGCTGGAATTGTATTCCTGGACGCGAAGCAAAACAAAGACGGCGGCTCTGGCGTGCGGCTAAAGAAGTGACGTCTGTCGAGGGGGCCTGGTCAGTTTGGCGCGGTCTTAAAAGTTGCCTTTGCACCGGCGCGAATGCGGTCGAGGGTCGATTTCACCACATCAAGGCCATACAGCTTCTGGTCTGACGACGTGGCGGGCTCCACCGACGTGCAATAAGAAAGCGATCCGTCAGCGGATAGGCAATAAACACGTCCAAAGCGGGCCGAGCGCTCGCCATTGTAATCACCCTGGGAGGGGCGGGCGATCAACACTGAGATAAGCATGGCCTGTTCGCTCTCGCGCAGATAGTTGACGATCGCATCGCTGTCGCACGTGAGGCGGCAATGATCTTCCCAGACATCGACAAGGGCATGAGGTGCCAAAATCTCAGCCGCCGCTCCCGCCAACCGATAAAATTGATGCGACGTGTTTTGACGCGGGTAGCAAGCCTCCAACTGACCCTGAATCTCAACCCGATCGAGCAACGGCGAGGCGGCGGGCAAGCCTCGTCGCCTCCAGCTAGATTCCTCGTCGATGGTGGGCAGCCGCCACTGCGAGGTGTCAGTATGTTGGAGCGCTGCCATGAGATCGCGCGCGTCGGAAGTGGCGATGAGGGCGCTTTCGATCGTCACCTTTTCCGTGGAGTTTGAATGGCGCGTGAGCGACCAGCTCCCGGCGATAGACAGGGCGCCCGGCCGGTCATGCGGTGTGATGCAACGCTGAAAATGCATCGCGTCGAACGCCCAAGGCCAGCCATTTTCCACCGACGAGCCATAGTTGCGCGCGCCTCCGCGCGCTTCCAGGTTCAACGGCGCGGGGCGCTCGTGATCGACGATCCAACCGTCCGGATAGGCGCGCTCGAAACGCGCCAGCCAACTATTCCAACGATCAGCCCAATGCCTGGCATTGGTGACCGGGTGCGTATGGATCAACTCGCCGGCGACTTCCCACAGCGCATGGAAAGCGGCTGAGAAGCCGAAGCCGGATTGCTTGGGCGCGCCGCCATGACGCATGTGTAAGTCTTCGTAGTCGCCCCTGCGCCATTCTTCATATTCGTAGGAGTTGGCAAGGTTAGGCCACGCGGCGCGCACCCGGGTCGCGACGCGTGGGGCGAGTTCTGCACGGGTCACACTGAAGGCTTCGCAAACGGGATCAAGATAGCTTTCAACAAAATCGAAGTCGAAGTGAAATGCGCCGACCGTTTCTTCGGAATTGTCCAGCGGCCCTGGATAGAATTCGTCCGCGGTGATGGTGACCGGCCATGCCTTATCGGCGGTGCGTTGGAGGGTCGCGATTTCTCCGTCTGTGAGCACGAGCGCGAGACGACCGTCTGCGTTAAGCTTCGAAAGAGTGCGCGCGCAAATGAGCTGATAAAGCAGGTGGCCATTGCTGAGGGCATGGTCCTTCAAGTGCCTCTGCAGGGGCGCGTTCAACGCGCCGCCATCGAACACCACAGCCTCAAGTGCTATGAGAAAATGGTGCCGCGCGTCGCCGATCCGGAAGCGCGAGGGATCGCGTGTGTACCCGGCCGGGGCAGTGCTCCATAGGAGCGAGAGCTGGTCGAGGATCGAAGTGAGGCCTCGTCTCGCCAATTCTCTCACGCTCGCCGTGGCCTCCCATCGGCGTTCGGACTTCCAGTCGCCCATTTGCGCCCACAAAAACAGCGCCAGCGGCTCAACGCCGTTCGGCCGGGGCGGCGCCGGCGACACATCCGCCTCCGCAACTAGCTCGGGAATTTCGGCGACGACCGCCTGACACGCCGCGACGGCGTTGGCCGGCGAGAGCTTGGCGGCCAACACTGCAGCGCTCACCAGCGCGCCTGAGTTCGCGTCAGCCGCGGCATCGGCAAAGACATCAAGCGCATGCTTGTAAGCGGTCGGCGCATCGGTGATGCCTAGATCGTCAATGAGTGCGCGCGCGACGGACCCCGGATCGTCCTCACCCCTCTGGATCTGCGCGGCGAAGGACTTAGCCGAATTGCGCAGGAATTCTTCCATCCACAGATGTTTTACGGACCACGCTTCGCGCGCATCCCGGAAGGTGAATTCCAATGCCCAGCGGCCGAGTGAGCGTGTTTGCAGGAGCGCTTCAAGGAATGGCCGCCGTTCGTCGGGGCTAAGTCTCTCGGTGATCAGCGCCAGAAGAGAGCGATCGAGGTGGCGATCGCCGTCGTCGGACGTTAATTCCTCCGAGGCCGCGTCGATCGACGCTGCGCTGGAGGCGTCGACCTGGGCGGCGATTGCGGCAATGCGTTCGTCCTGCTCATCACGTGAAGCATGCCGGAGCGGGGGATCTTCTGATTTGTCTTGCTCAATCAGTTCGAGGAAGCGCTTCCTCGCGACGATGTGGTCGCCGATCGCCGCATCGGGCAGGGCAGGCGCGCTATTGTGCTTTTCGAAGATGTCCAACATCGCCTTGTCGAGCGAAGTCTCACGTTCTTCCTCCCAATATTGATAGAGCGACCTAAGTAACGCCGGTTTCTCGGCGGCCGCGCTTGCCAGCCACTCGTCTACCCATCCCGAAGCGGGATAGGCCCAATGCCACGTGACCGGGCGCAATCTAAGCAGTGCGGCCGCCTCGATCAGCGATATTTTATTGCGGCCGACCAGTTCGATCAGCGACAAGTGCAACGGATAGAGCAGATCGACGTGGCCACGATCGCTCCATGTTGAGATCGACCCGAACGCTTCCTCTTGGAGCAAGGCGGCAATGCCGCGGCCAAAATCTGACCATGGGCACTTATCGACGTCGGTGCGGATCGCCGCGTTTTCTATAAGATGCGCGACTTGGCGTCCAAGCACCGGCTCGGGCGGCGCCCCCGCCGGCATTTGCGCCGCGAGCGCGGCAGCAAGGCTCGCTATTGTACGCGGATCGCCGTGCTCATCATCGCCGGATTTCAAATCCCAACCTTGCGAGAAAAGCGCCTGCGCGTCGGCTTTCGATACGCTGAGTGCGGCAAGGGCGAAGTCGCCCATGGTGGACCGGCGGGTGGAGCTGTCCTCAAGGGCCGCCCAATCATAGCCCGTCGCCAACGCTAAGGCATCTTCGGCCGCGCCAGCGCGCGCCAGGGCACCGATCAAAATGCGCCGCTCTTTGATCGCCATTCTGTTCGCAAGCCCAGCCAGCGCGCGGAGTTTGACGCTGGGCTTTTCGCTCCTGATCGCTGAAGCGTAGCAGCATTGGAATTGCAGCCGCTGAACAGCATGCTCCATCGCTCCGCTCTGGAACGTGGATTTGCTACTTAGGCCCGCAAGCGCTTCGGCAAACACCGCCTCGCTCTCGCCCGCTTCGAAGGCTCGGGCGCGTAGGCCATAGAGCGCAACGCCTGCGCTAATGTCCGCGCGAAATTGCTGCGCCGTGTAGAGGTTCGTGCGTTCGACCCACTCGTGGAATGTCGCGCCAGGCATATCGTCGGCCTTGCGCGCCTTGTAAGCTTCTTCCAAATGGCCGGCGAAGTCGGCGGTGCCCAGAGCGTCGCCCAGGAGACGGCGTCGCAATGCAACGGATTGGAAGACGAGCTGATCGTTGCTGACTGGCGAGCCGGGAAACCGCAACGAGCGAGTGTCCTTGGCTTCCATGGCGAACGTCTCGGCAATCGCGGCGGCGACGCTTCGGTCAATGTCGAGCGCCGCTTCAGCCGTGTTCAATCCGTCGGAGCGGGCGCGCATACGCGCCCGCTCCTGTTCGTAATCGAACCCGTCGGACTTCTTGTCGAACAGCGTTGCGACGTCGCTGAGCTGGCGCACCAGTCTGGCCAGCGCCGCCGGCGGCGGTTGGCGGCCCGCATCGATCAGGGCGCCGCACAAGCCGAGGGTAATTTGGACATGGTCGGTCTCGCATTCTGCGAGTTTTTCCGCGAAACCTTCCTCAAGGTTGCTTGCTTTGTCTCCAAGCGCGCGGGCGATACGATAGCCCCAAAGCGCCGGCTTCCATCCCGCGACCCATTTGATCGCCGCCTCTGGCGATGAGGCCTTCGCAAGTGTAAGCGCCAGATTGGCGCAATCATCAACGCCATAGCCTTCGTCGCGCCTTTTCGGGCGCGGACGCGCATCGATGCTTGCGTGAATGTCTGCCAATCCGCGTCGGAACCAGACCATCGCCTCAGCCCCGTTTCCGGAGAGGGCGTTGAGCGCGGCGAGAACGGTATAGCGCGAGCCAATCCAAGAGGGATCGTAGTCGCGGCGCACGTGGTCGATGACCAGCGAGGGATGAGCCGCACAATAAATAAGTTCAGGCGCTTTGGTGATGAACGCCAGCGCTTCGTTGGCCTCGGCGGCGAGCACCGCTGCGATCGCGGCAAGCATTGATGCATCGCCGTAGTCCCGCGCGCGCAACGCGGCCGCAAGAGCGCCACGCGCGCGCGCCAAACGCAGCCGGCGCCATTCTCGCTCTTGCTTGATGCAGGCCGGCTGGTGTTGTTCTCGCGCGAGCGCATAGAGCTCCGCTCGCCTATCATCGGACAAGAGCAAGCGCGGCAAGGCCAGATTGGCGTAAACGCTGCTTTCGCGCCGCGCGCCGAGTGCACCGATCGCAGCGCTCCGATCCGCGGCTGTCGCATAATGCTTAGACAGAAAGAACTCGGTCGGCTCGTCGCGGATGGAAACGCCTCCGCTTTCGCTCGCGATCATGCCGCGCAAATCGCCGATGCAGCTTTGCACCTCGGACGGCGAGACGACCGCAACTGCGGCCAAGTCATCGACCGGTATCGGCTTTGGCAACGTGGCCACCGATTGCAGGATTGCGCGCACGTGCGCGGGGGCGCCATTGCGCAGGCCAGCCTCTTCCACGAACTTTGCGAATATGCGGTCGAGCGATTCCTGCGGCTCAAGGGGAGTGTCGCCCACCAATTGCCAAACCGCTTCCGCGTCGCCGAGAGCTACTGCGTGTTGCAACGCAAAGAACTGGACGCGCGGGTTGCCACCGGTTCGGGCGCTGAATTGCTCGACGAACCGGTCGTCGGCATCAGGAAATACACTGCGGACGTGCGCGCCGGTTTCGGCAATAGTAAAGGCGGGCACCGGAATCTGACGATCTTCGGCGATCGAAGCCAGCCGGTCCCGCCGCTCGGTTCTACACGTCGCAACCAAGCGGACGTTCGCAGGCAGACCGCTTAAATCAAAGACATCGGACACGAAGGCGGTGACGCCGTTGCTGCGTGCGGCGTCGACCGTATTGTCGGCTGCGTCCATCACAATAACGAGCAGGGCGCCATCACTAAATGCGGCGAGCTGGGCCGAGGCAGCGACCACGCTGGTCCTAAATTCGCGGGTCCAGTCGAATGCCGGCGAGCTTTCACTCGGCAGATGCAGATCATCAAGGCCGCGGCGAGCAAGATCGTTCAGGATTTGCAACAGGCCGCGGCAATGCTGGTGACGGTGATCGTCGGGCTGCGAATAACGACCCGCCCCAAAGCCATCGAAAATGATGAGCTCCGATCCCGCCGGCAGAAATGGTCCGAGTTGGCGGATGAGTTCACTCTTGCCGAGACCGCCTTTTGCGTGGACGAGGCACGGGCGTTCATCCGAAACAATAGCGCTTGCAATGTCGGTCGTGCAGGGGCGTTGGATGAGGTTGGCAGCAACTTCGTGCGCGTCGGGAGCGGGGTAGAGCTCGTCCTTGCTGTCGACGCGCAGCGTCGCCAGCACAGCGTCAGCATCGATAAGGTTGCGGTTAGAGCGGCCCGGATAGCCCGCTTTCATTTCAATGAGGTCAGCGAGGGCGAGTTCTTTGTCTCGCCGCGTTGATGGCGCCGCGTCGTGAGCCGCAATCGCGCGCTTGAATGAGCGTTCGATGTCGCCGACATCTTCGTCGCTTTCATCGAGCGTCAGGAGGCTGAAGAAGGCGCGCCGTTGCTTCGCCGACAAGCGCGCAGTAGCGCTGCGCAATTTTGCCATCGCTTTTTGCACGGGCTTCGAATGCTGCGTGGGCGATTTACCGGCCGCGAGAGCGGTCACGGCTTTGACGAGTGCGTCCGAAAAACCGCGATTGGTGACGACACGCAGCTTGGTGAGATGGGGCCCAGCTTCGTCGTCTGCGAAGCGGCCAGCCCAGCCGGTCAATACGCTAGCGATTGTGCCCACCGCAATCGACGGCGGTGCCGAGCGCGTAGAGTATTTGAACTGGATGAGCTCCTCGTCTTCGCTCTGCCCGTCTCTGCGCCAGTAGAGCGCCAGGTCGATGGCGTAATCTGCCTTTGGGCTGCTTTTGGTGGGGGCCGCGGCGCCTTCTAGCGCTATGCGCACTAGCGTGGTGCCTGGTCGAATGAGTTCGATCGCGTAACGGGCGCCCCACAAATGGTGGTAGCGATCACCTTCCCGGCTGCTTCGGACCAAATCACTCATTGCAGTATCTTACGCTGATTCCGGTTGCGGCCCGGATATTACGGGTGTATCCCGTACATAACGGGTATTGTACGGAGTAGCAATGGCGTCGCTGAGTGAGCGGTTCGAGATGCGGCTCGATGAGGACCTCGTGCGGCGACTGGATCAATGGCGCGCTGAACGAACCGGTGTGCCGTCGCGATCGGAGGCCGCGCGCGCACTGATCGAAATTGGTTTGGTGCGCTCCGATACGGGCAACGCGCAAATATCCGACGGGGAGCGGCTTATCCTTGCCATGCTTGCGGACATGCACAAGAGCATGAAGGTGAAGGGCGACTCCAATGTCGACCTCATCATGAACAGCATCTATGGCGGCCACCTATGGGCGTTAAAGTGGGAGCTAACCGGACTGTTGCACGATCATATCGATGATCGCCGATCAGTTTCCGAAGTTGTGGATGTGCTCGACATGTGGAGTTTCATGGAGAGCGCATATGAGAAGTTCAACGCGGCCGCAAAGAAACGCATAAAGGTGGAAGGCGGCCCGCTGGGTGATCCTGTGCGGTTTTCAGGTTTCGATGGCAACAATGAGAGCGAACATCTTTCGATCGCGCGCTTCTTGATCCACGACCTTGAGCGCTTCCAATCGTTTAAGGGGCGGGAGCTGAATTCTCATTGCCCGGTGCTTTCGCGTTACCGCGCTATGGTGCGCAAGTTCGCGGAAATGCGTCCCTCCCTCGGCTTAGGCCGGGAGCTGTCAGCGGACCAAGTGATTGATCTGTTGAACACAAGATAGCACGCGCACGCATAGATTTGGCGGACGAGCATTATACCCAGCACCACGCTTATCCACGCCCGCCTATGTCTAGCCCTAGCGCCTTGGTGATCTCTTTCTCGGCGCCGCGACCATACTTGAAGTCGAAACTCATGCCTTTGACTTGGCCGGCGACAACTTGATTGAGCGCGCGGTCCATCGCTGGCCGCCACGGCGCCAGCGTTGCGGTGCGGTCGTGTTCGATCAGTGCAAAGCTCTGTTCGGCGAGGTGGATGCGTCCCGTGTAGACCCCATGTACTCGCTCGCCGTCGCGCGCGATATGCGCAACCCGCCCGGTGTCGCGCTCGATGCGCTCCCGAAGCGCGTTCTGCTCCAGCGAAGTCAGGCTGTCGCGCCAGCCGGGCGTTGTCTGGAAGCCATCTGGGCCGCGCTCGCCCAAGCCGAGCTTCTCCAACGTCTCTTCCCGCTGCTTCCAGGCTTTGCCGATCTCACCGCCAAAGCCTTCGCCGCGCATCTGGCTTTTGTCTTCGCGGCCGTCCGCGATGCGGTCTAGCCAAGTCGGGCCCGGATATTCCGCCTGCCGCTCAAGCGCGTGCGGATCAATCAGCGTCACGCGAGCGTTTTCGCGTCCGCCCCGCCCTTCGCGCATCGCCACTTGGGTAGGGTAGTCGTGGGGTAGATAGAACGTGCCGTCGCGCTCGCGGTTGACGACGCCGTCACGCCGCAGCGCTTCCAGCCTGCGCTCATGCATCTCAATGTAGTTCGCGCGATCTGTGGGCCGCGCTTTCCGGTGGAGCGCCGCCGAATAGGCAAGATCGCTTTCCTGCGCGATTTCCCAGATCGTGCGGTCTGACGCCTTCAAGCCCGGCGTTGCACGCTCGATGTCGACAATGGCACCACGCTCGACGCCGGCGAGGCCGCGCAGATCTTCGGGACCCGCCACGCGCGCGGTCCAGAATCTGCCGTCGATGCCTTCCACGCCGATAAGCTGTGGTCCGCCCGCATCTTCGCCCAGGCGTTCAAAGCCAATCAAGCGCCCCGTGACCCGCTGGCTTGAATGCGCCGCTTCCAGTTCGCGCGTGCGCTCGGGTTCAAGCCCGCGTTGCTCCTGCGCCAACAGCCGCGCTGTGGCGCGCTCACGGTCGCGCCGGTCGCCAAGCCGGATGAGCTTCTCTTCCAGCTCTGCATCGAGTCTCCACACGCCAGCGCGGGCGGGTTCGGCCAAGCCCATCTCTTCCAGCCGGTTGAGCCGTTGCACCAGCCGGGCGGCGCGCACGCCATCCTCGGGCAGCGCGCTCATCGCGATCTCTTGTCCGCGCGAGCGTGCGACGAGCTCGCGGTCAAGCTCAGTAAGCCGTTCCTGCTTCACGGCGCGATCGGCGCGGTCGGGTTCCAGGCGCGGTCCAAGCAGCTCCGTTGCGAGCCCTTCGGCTCGCTCGCGGAAACCATGGGAAACATAGGCGCGCGGGATGACCAGATCGCGCCCATCGGCCCGAACGCCTCGCATCAGTAAGTGAACGTGGGCGTGGCCGGTGTCGTGATGCTCGGCCGCGATCCAGTCGATCCGGGTGTCGAGGTCCGTTTCCACTGTCCGCATCAGGTCGCGAGTGTAGCCCTTAAGGTCGTCGATGGCTGCGCCGTGTTCGGGGGAAATGATGACCCGGAAATGATGCCGGTCGCCTTCGCAGCGTTCGACGAAGGCGGCGCCGTCCGCCCGATCGTGCTCGCGGTCGAACACATGGACTGGGTCGCCCTCGCGGCCGGCGCCGTCGCGTTCGACATAAAGCGTGTGCCGCATCAGCGACCCCGCGCCGCCTGCCGCCTTCGCGTGCAGCTTGGGGTGTATTTTCACCACCACGCGCTGGCTGCCGGCGGGCCGCTCGTGCTTCAGCTTGACGGCGCCTGCGCCGCGGTTCCGATTGTACCAGGCAGTGCGTGCGCGCTTAGCAACGCACTTAGAGCTGGCGGCGGACGGCGGGCGAAATATCGACCCTGCGTCCGGGGTACGTTTCGCGCGACGCCGGCTGACATCGCCTTCGAATTTGTCTTCGTCGTCCATCGCGTAGCGCCTTCTTAGCAGCGCAAAGCGGCTCTCTTCACCTTGCCGCATTTTGCGGCGGCGCACCTCGTGGTGCGGTGGAAAAAAAGATGTGCAGACAAGCCGCTGTGCATCCAGCACTGCGGCGCATTCTATCTTGCCCTCTTAATCGGCCTAGTTTTCGCGTTCTTCTTTCTCATTCCTCATTCTCCTTTGTTATTCGCGACGCTGCATCAGCGACGCACTCTTGTGAAGGTCGTTGATCGGGAGAGACACGGTCAGCCCGTCATGCACTCTTCCGGGCTCAATCAGCGATCGGCCCACACTGTGGTCGGAATCGCGGGGGCACAGGCACTCGACACACGCAATCCACCGCGCTTGGCCTGAAGGCTGGCGCCGGCAAGATATCGCGCTCTCCCGCATCTCTGGCATGGCTGAACGTCACTCCCTTTCGGGATCTCCTAGAGCGCCGCCAGCCGTCTCAGGCTGTCGCCGCTGAAGTGGAAAACTGGTACGTAGTGTCGTCGCGCCACATCGCGTACATGATCACGGCGAGCTTTCGCGCGACCGCGGCGACGGCTTTTTTGTGCCCGCTGCGTTGCGCGATTTTCATCCCCCACGCTTTGAGGCTGGACCAGCCTTTGTAGCGCGTTAGCATGCTCTTGGCGGCCTCGTAGAGCACCGAGCGGACCTCCTTGTCGCCGCGTTTTGAGATGGCGCCTGGCCTGTCGATACTGTCGCCGGATTGGTAGCGCTTCGGCGTGAGCCCGAAATGGGCGCCGACAATGCGGGCGCGTTTGAACCTCGTCGGATCGTCGATCGCGGTCTTGAAGGCGAGCGCCGTGACCGGTCCAACACCTGGTATGCCCATGAAGCGCAGACAGACGGGATCGCGGCTGGCGAACTGCACCAACAGCTTATGGAGCTTGAGATATTCGACCCAGAGCGCCGCTCGCGCCCTAAGCATGGCGTCGCACAAACCGGCCAGCAGCGGGTCGTGGGCGACCTGTTCGCGCACCGCGTCTTCGAAATGAGCGCGTCCGGTCAGGTGCAGCTTGATGCCGAACACTTTCAGCGAATGGCGGATGGCGTTCTCAAGATCGAGGAATTTGCGCTTCAGATTGCGCCGGTGCGTCAGCAGCAGGCGTAGGCGGTAGCTCTCGTCGCTCTTGACGTGGACTTCGCGGAACCAGCCGGTGCGCATCATCTGCGCCAAGCCGCGAGCGTCATTTTTGTCGGTCTTGTTTCTCTGGGCCTTCAGCACCGAGCGCACGTGGATGGTTTCCAGGCACACCACCTTCAGGTCACGCTCAATCAGGCCTCGCTGCAGCCAGGGCGACAGCGCACCGGCTTCGTGCCCAACCCGTCTCAGCTTGTCTCGAAATGGGTGGAGGAAATCGGCGATCGCGTCGGGCTCGCTCAGCGCCTTGCCCTCGATGACGGTCTTACCCTCGGCGTCGACCACGCAGATCGCGGTCTCTTTCATGGCGACATCTAATCCGGCAAAATACTCCATGGCTGTCCTCCGCCGATGACGTGCAGGCCGCGCCAGCGGCTCGCTTTGAACGACGTCATTGTGGGGGACAGCCACGTGGGGGACAGCCACCGCGTCCGCCGCCGGCGCCTTTGAGGCGCGTTTCTTTTTCGGTGGAGAAATAGAGCTGCGCGCACTGAGCGTGGGCGTTTCGCTCGGCCGGCCGATTACGCCAGCCATCAACCCTTCGTCTTTTTCCTCGTTATTCCTCCAACTACTTTCTTCATCGGCGCCGAGCTGCGTGTGAGTTTCCACATCGAAGCAGCGGGGAGAAACGAATGAGAGGGATGGGCGCGTTTCAAATGGCGCAGATGAAGCATCGTGACGCACGCGTGTTTGCGTTCTGTCAGCACTTGCGATTGGCGATCGATATTTTCGAACAGATCGCAGCGGAGCCGTATCGGCCGCCCGAGAAGCCAGCGCCCGAGCCTGCGTCTCAGCCTGTCGCACCACCGCGAGAGCCTCCACCCGAGAAGTTGGCATTCACGCTGAAGGAGGGTTCTGCGGCGCTCGGTGTCGGAAGGACCACGCTCTATGCGGCAATCGCGGATGGCCGGCTCGCCGCCGTGAAGCTTGGTCAGCGAACGCTGATCCCAGCCGAAGCCTTGCGCCTTTGGCTCGCCTCGCTACCGGCGGCTCGGGCTGGAAGCTGAAGCGTTGGCCGCGGCGAAGTTGCGCTCCATCAAACGCTGTTGTCTAAAGCTGACCGAGCTTTGATCCGACCCAACACGACACCGGCAAACGGCATGGCAAAGAAGAAGACAGCCACGAAGAAGTCAAAAAAGGCGAAACTCGTCAGCGTCTACGAGGCCGCCGTGCTCATACAGCTGTCGCCAACATTGCTTAAGTGGTTGACGAAGTACGCGCCGAAATCCGACTCCTCGCGAAAACTCCTGGTCGCTAAGCGATCAAAGGAGGTGCTCTTTTTTGATCGAAACGAGGTCATCGCCTATGACGTCTGGTTGCGCCGACCTTGGCCCTCAAAGGCAGGCAAGCGTCCATCCATACCAACGGGAATTCGCGCCGAGATAAAAGAAGAAGCCTATGGCTCATGCGCTATGTGCCAATCCTATGCCGGCACATGCGAAGCGGCGCATCTAGACCCGGTAGCTCAGAGCAAGAACAATCACCCCCACAACCTGATTTGGCTGTGCGCCAACCATCACACCGCATACGACAAGGGGCTGCTCGGACCTAAGCATGAGGACCGCGCATTTGTGCAAGGTTATAAAAAGGTCCTGCAGCACGCGCGACTCGCGGTCTGGCGTGGGGGCGGCGCGGCCGTGCGCCGTGTACTTACGGCGCTTGAAGCCTGCGCGAAACTTGAGCGGCAGGCAAAGGCCGCCAAAACGAGCGCCCAGAAAAACGCGGTCTCGAGGCTCGGCAGCAGGATACTGAAAGACCTGCAAGGCTTTTCACCGGGACTGCAGTCCGCGGCGCAAACTCCGCCGCAGAAAGCTGTCGCGGGCAGGCTGCAAAAACTTGCAAAATCGCGGAAGAGCGTGAGTTCGCGCCTTCAAGAGGCAAGCTCCATAAAAGCGGCTTACGCCAAGAGTTATGGTCTCGTGACGTGTCCTCTTTGCGGTGGAAAGGGTCGGTATCAACACGACGATTGTCCAGTTTGTCAGGGCGACCGGATGATTGACGAAAAGGAAGCGTCGGCTGTCCAACTTGCAGACTATGCACTCATTGATTGTCCTGTGTGCGATGGAGCAGGCCGGCGGGGCGGCGAGGCCTGCCCCGCCTGTGGAGGCGAACGCAAGATGCAACGCCGCCTCGCTGCCCAGATTGATGTAAGCGAATTTCGAGAGGTCGATTGTCCGGTGTGCGATGGCACTGGAAAGCTTCGCAACGAGGAATGCCCAGCGTGCGGCGGCGAGAAGCAGATGGATCGCCGGTTCGCAGACCAAATCAACTCCGCTGACTATGCCCTTGTGAAGTGTCCGCTGTGCGAAGGAAGTGGGCGCCACGATGGTGAAGATTGCCCAGTGTGCCGCGGCGAAAGAAGAATCGAAAAGCGACATGCGGACGAAGTCGACCTTGAGCAATACTCTGAAGTGAACTGTCCTCTTTGCGACGGGGCCGGCCGATATGAGGGCGATGATTGTCCCGCGTGCGGCGGCGAACGAATGGCCAAGGCGAGAGCCGAACAGATTGACGTCCGCGAGTATGAACTTGTTCGCTGTCCGGCCTGCAAAGGAAGACGCATTGTAAACGGGGAGGAGTGTCTCGCCTGCGGCGGTGAGGGCAAGCTACAGCGCAGATTCGCGGAGGGTCGTTGAAAGGGCCGGCCAGCGCCGGGCGCCAGTTTGAAAGAGCCTGAATTGAGCAGCGGAGCGTCAACGCCAGACCGGCCGAACCAGCTCGACGCAACCCTGGGAAGTTGTTTGTCGGCGCGGTCTGCAAGAGCTTGTGCAGGCGCGCGTGTCGAAAGCTGACATGCACGATCGATTGAGCTAAGAGCGCCGCGTGGAAACAGAATTGTTAGGCGTGGACGTCGGTGGCGTCCTCGTTGATCGCATCAAGGCCGACGGCTCGGACACCTCGTTTTTCTCGGATCGCTTTCTTGAGACGCCCGCGGTTGCCGGTGCTTTAGACACTTTGATGCGACTGGGGCGCGAACGGTTTGGCCAGCGCATTTGCATCATATCGAAGTGCGGCCCTCGGACGGAGGAGAAGACCCGCCTTTGGCTCGCGCATCACAAGTTGCTGGATCAGCTTGGTCTCGATGCTCAGGCGCTCCATTTTTGCAGGAAGCGCCCTGACAAGGCGCCGATCTGCAAACGTCTTGGCGTGACACATTTCATCGACGATCGAATGGAGGTGCTCACTCACCTAACTAGTGTGCGGCATCGGATACTGTTCGGTCCGCAGGAGGAAGGCCTGAAGGCGAAAGGCATGCTGAGGGCCCTGACGTGGACAGATGTAGCCGCGAGGCTGCTCTAGGTTTTTCGTTATGTATTGGCCTCGCTAAGGTGAGGGCTACGCTTCGGTGAAGAGACGCGGTAGCAGCAGGTCCAACGCATCGACAGGAAAGCGCAGCGAGACCGGCCCTTTCTCGCTCGTGGCGCCGAGGATGCGGTCTTTCAGCAGCTCTCCAAGCAATGTGCGCGCCGTGCGTTCGCCGAGGCCCGTGATGGCATCGGCGTCGCCACGCGCGATCTCCCCCCGATGAAGCACTTCAATGAGCAACGTTGCCGCTTCCGACCGCCATCCTTTGTGATCGGCGTATTTGCGCAAGCGATCCGATATCCCGTCGAGGTCAAAGAGGTCGGTCATGAAGCGCACTTGGTCGAGGCACACCTTCAGAAACCAAGTCGAATACTCTTCGAGCGCGCGCGATGAGAGATTTCCGCGTCCGTCAAGGTCGCCTTGGCGCGGTGTGTCGGCATGGTCCATCATCCGCTTGTATTCGCCGCGACTTTCGAGGCCCCGCGCCAAGCCACGCGAAATAGACCAGAGGCCGTGCGCGCCAATCCCAGCTTGAAGCGCCATAGCATGGCTCATGAGGCGACTGACGCGCCCGTTTCCATCCGGGAAGGGGTGAATGTAGTTGAGGCGGTGATGGGCGGCCGGGAGCGCCAACAAGCGCGCGGCTGTACTGGTTTGCGCGCCAAACCTGCGTTCAAAGTGCGCCATGAACGCCGCGACCACTTCGCTGCTCGGCGGCAAGTGCCTGCCAACGGCGACATCATGCGATGGATCATTTCGAAGTTCGCCAGGCGCCATTAGAAAACTTCGTCCCGTGCCCTCGATGCGGAGCATGGCTTCCGGCGCATCACGATAGAACTCGCGGTGCAGCCTTTGAATGAACTCGACGTTTGTTGCTGGTGGCAACGTGCCAGCCGCAAACTCCTCATCGATCATCTTTTGAATGCGAATATGTGCGCGCGCTTCGAGTTGAAGGTTGCGACGCTCTTCGTTGGCATCAAGATCGTTGTTGAGGGCGCGCTCAATCTCGCGAGGGCGCGTGTTGTGCCCCTCGATGAGGTTCGAATAGTAGCAATTCATCACCCGGACGAGATTAGCCAGGTTGGCCGCTGTTGTGGGATGAAGCCGTGCCGCGAGCTTGTTAGCGGCGCCTGGTAATTCCGCCACGAGGTCGAGCAACTCGCCCCGCGCTTCCTCAAGGAAGCACGGCTCAATGCGGGTTGGGACCTCGATAGGAGCGTCTGCCATTTTGCCGATTATGACAGACTCGGAAGTAATTGGCTATATTGGGTTTTTTAAGGACCTAGAGCCGCGTTTTGCCGATGTGTGCCGCCGATGTCGCTGCCGCCACAAACGCTCCTGAAATCAGGTGGTTATGAGGCCTTTGCCTCTGCTGTTCTGCCGATAATTTCTGACGTACTGCTATGACAAGCTCAGTTTGGAAAACACGCCAAGACACATGTTAACTATATGAAAAATCACACAATATGGAAGTGACCAGGAAACATCAAAAAATGAGCGCGCCTCTAAAGAGAAGATATTATAAATAGAGTAGTGTGACACCCCGCCAAAAGAGTCCTGTTTCCGTCGCTGATCTCCCCTCACTGCTGAGCCAGACGGGGCCGACTCTCACATCTGATCTGATTGAACACATGGTTGCCGGTGGCGCGACAGAGGCAGCGGCGCGCCAACGCCTCGCGCGCGGCCTCGCCGGGCCTTATGGCGAGATCACCCGGCTAGCGGGGCTTCGCTTTAGATACAATGCTCGCTTCGTTTATCGAACGGATCAGTTTGGAGACCGGAAGTTCTGGGACGCGCTTGAGCGCGCTTTTGCTAGTCATGGCCCGGCCTACGGAGGTGTCGTTTCTGTTTTGCGCGCCCGAGGCGGGAGCGCGCCGAAGAGCCTGTTCGCGGCGATATCCGGCGTGCCGATCGCACGCAAAGGTCAGCTCTCTCCAGATCGCATCTTAGAGCGTCTTTCGGCGATACAATTGCTGAAGGAGGAAGAGGGGGAAGATGGCGTACGCTACGTTCGTTTCGGGCCTCATCACTACACCCTCGATCCGGCACCTCTCATCCGCGCGCGGCTGCTTGCTGAGCAAATAGCGTTGCAAGGCATGCAGGACTGGGTGCGTAAGGTCGGCTTCGGTAGTTACGACAAGGTGCGGATTCGCGGCGAAGGAGATCCACCAAACGTCGCCAATCTCGTGTGGGACCTCTCCGCCCCATCCTATCTCCGGCCGCTCGTAAACATATCGGAATCCGGTGCGCGGCCAGGCTTTGTCGTCGCTGACATAAATCTTCGCGGCGTGCTCGCTGAGGATGCTGTGCGCACTTTCATCCGAAAGTGTGATCTCGCAGCTGCACCCAAGGGTATCGCCCCGATCCTCCCAATTCTGATCGCGGAAAGCTTTGCGCCCGACGCCTACGCGCTCGCGAGAAAAAAGGGGATTATGGCGACCACGATCTCGCTCCTCTTGGGCGAAGCGATCGCGAAGGCGCTCCAAGAACTCATCACTTTATTGTCTGACATGGGCGCGACAGCAGCCGTAAACCCAGATCAGGTTGAGCGGGTCTTTGGTGCTCTCTCACGGATTGAGGGGGCGGCGATGAATTTACGAGGTCCGCTTCTTGAACTCGTCGTCGCGCATGTTGTCAAAGAGATGGAGAAGGGCTCAGTCATTGTAGGTCGAAATGTTGTCGATCAAGCCACTGGTCGTAGCGCGGACATTGACGTCTTGCTGATAAGGCCAGATGGCGCGGGGCTTCTCGTCATCGAATGCAAGGCCAAGGAGCCGGGCGGGGCAATAAGTCTCGATGCTGTAAAAAAATGGCGAGAGGACCGCGTACCCCTCATTCATCGCGCCTTGCGCTGGGAGCCGCGTTTTACCGACACGCGCTTGCGCTTCGAGCTTTGGACCAATGCGCCACTCGATCCAGATGCCGCTGAATGGCTTACGAAGAACGCTCAACACCAGCCCGATTTTGAATTAGGTTGGCGCGACGGTAGCTCACTTCGCACTTATGCGGCGGGTGCAAAATCCCAAGCGATATCGAAAATGCTAAACGAGCATTTCTATCAGCATCCGCTCGCGAAGCAGGGATCGAGGCGAGCAAAGAAAGCGACGAACTAGCTATAAGGGTGAGATGACTGATATTCCTGAATCAGTGCGCCGCACCGTCGAATGCGCCCTGGACCGGGTTTCTCGAACGGAATTGCGTCTGAGACTTCGTAGACTCCAGGCGATATACCGTGAGGGCGGCGCCAGCGATGCAATCAAGACTGAGACCGACGCATTGGCTTATGCAGTCGGGCGAATGCCGGCTACGTACGCGGCCGTTCGCAATGCGTTAGCTCACGCGATGGCGAGACTGCCGAGCGCCACTCCGCGCTCTCTCATTGACATTGGCGCAGGCCCCGGGACTGCGACGTGGGCAGCGTTGGATCTATTGCCCGATTTAGCAGAGACTACCTTCATAGATTCCAATGTGGAGTTGCTTACGCTCGCTCGTTTGTTGAAGGGCGCGCAAAGAGCGGTGGAAGCAGAGTTTGTAGTGGGCGTCCTTCCAGACGCGCTTACACCGGAACGCTCAGCAGACATCGTGGTGGCCAGTTACGCGCTTGCCGAGATGTCGGATGCGGTGCTCTTGCCCACCCTGGACGCGATGTGGCGCGCAGCGAGAGTATTGCTGCTCGTCGTGGAGCCTGGCACCCCCGCGGGATCTGCGCGCATTCAGGCTTGCCGAGATGTTCTGATCAAAGCGGGAGCCACCGTGGTCGCACCATGCATGCACGATGGGGGTTGTCCTTTAGTCGCATCGACTCGCTGGTGCCATTTTTCCCAACGGCTCGCTCGCTCGCGGGATCAACGAACGGTGAAACAAGCAGACCTTCCATTTGAGGATGAGAAATTCTCTTACCTCGCGGTCAGTCCGCTGATAATGAGCGGCACGCAAAAGCGGCGTGTCCTAGCGACGCCCAAGCGAGAGAAGGGCCGCGTAGTCCTTTCCCTCTGTGCGCCCGGCGAGGTGCAAGAGAGGATTGTCTCAAAACGCGATAAGATGGGATTCGCCGCCGTCAGGCGCAGCGCTTGGGGCGATGAAGTGTAAGCGGCGCGGGTGAGTTAGCATTTGAGCATTGCTTCCGAAAAGAGTTCCGCCTTACGCGCGGTACGCTTCCGCGGATGCCGCAGGGCAACAAAGACTGGTATGGGGCAATGACACTAGCTGTGTTCGGAGGAGCGCCGGTTAATCGGGAGCCATGGCCACGTTGGCCTCGCCTTGGCGAGCGCGGGCCTGAGTACCTGAGCCAAGTACTTGAAAGCGACCGATGGTCGGTGAGCGGTCCGCGAGCGCACAACCCGACCATGAATGAATTGGCGTGTGCCAGATTTGCCAAATTCTGTGGCGCGAAGTTCGCCTTCGCGGTGGATCACGGGTCAAGTGCGTTGGTCGCGGCTCTCCTTGCGCTGGAGGTGGGCCCCGGTGACGAAGTAATCATACCTGGTCTCACCTGGGTTGCTTGCGCGTCGGCCGTCCTGCGAGTGAATGGGGTGCCAGTGCCCGTGGACATCTCCCCGAGCACCTTATGCATGGATCCAGACGCGATCGAGGCCGCGATTACGGAACGAACCCGGGCAATCATGGTCGTGCATCTATACTCTTCAATGGCCGACCTTGATCGCATCTTGGACATTGCCCGTCGCCGCGATCTCGTTGTGATCGAGGATGCTGCTCAGTCCCACGGCGCGGAGTGGCGTGGAGTAAGAGCGGGCGCCTCGGGAACCATTGGCGCCTTCAGTTTCCACCAGGGAAAGCCAATGGCTACTGGGGAAGGAGGCATGGTGGTGACCTCCAGTGAAAGGCTCGCCGAAAAGCTAGAGCAAATTCGCGCTGACGGTCGAAGATTCGGGCACGGCCCCATCGGACGCCAACATCTTGTCGACGTCGCCGATACGCAGGGATTTAATTTCTGTATGTCGGAGCTGCATTGCGCACTCCTGATGGACGCACTTGATAGAGTGGAAGGGGAGAACCAGCTGCGGGCAAACAATGCAGCGGCAATCGATCGGTATCTCTTTGAAGGGTCGGCGTGGCGTCCTGTAGAAGCATATCCGCCGAACAACAAACGCACATACTACCACTACGGAGTTCGCTTTGATGAAGCTGTGTTTGAAGGTTGTTCAGCCGAGTTAGTCTGCGCAGCGCTAGAAGCGGAACTCGGGTATCACATTCACACGTCGTATCCGCCGATGAACGCATTCCCACTATTTGCGGCAGATCGCTACTCTTCGGTCAGGAGTCTACCGTGGAGCGACGCTCTTGATCTGCGAGGCTGCCCTCTTCCAAACGCGGAGGAACAGCATCGACGCCTGGTGCTGCTCCATCACCCAATCTTGATGTCCGATGAAAGTCGGCTCGGCGCGGTTGCGGACGCCTTCGACAAGGTCGCTCGATTTGCCGACGATCTGCGAAGCAAAAGCACCCGGAGCGGGTAGATCAGCGTCGACGGCGCTTGGGGGAATGCGACGGCTTGACCGGTCGCATCGTGTCTGAAGCTCTACCCAGCACCGCTATATGGACGTGTAATCCACCCGACTGAACGCGATACCGAGCGAGCGTCCTGAAGGCGTTCGATGATGCGATCGATTGCTCAAGTATACCTCGATTGGCGCTGTAAAGAAGGACGCGGCCGTCCGCTGAAAGGTGTTCGGCAGCGCGGTTGATGATGCCGACGTAGAGTTCTCGAAGCTGTGTTGCGCCCTGTGCGACGCGGTTCCCGAAGGGGAGGTTTGCGAGAACCAATCCGCAAGAACGCCAATTGGCCGGATCCAAAGCATCGCCGCATACTATGGAAGCGCGATCTGAAAGGTTCGCGGCGTTAGTGTTTTCGCGGGCGGCGGCGCATGCGGTCGGGCTGACATCGATGCCGACAAGTTGGCAGTCATCGTCGATCATGCCCCGCTCAATTAGAAGCGTTCCACTTCCGCATGTCGGGTCAATGATCGCACCTCTTGTGCGCATCGGAATCAGACGAACAAGTGTGGCTGCCACGACGGGATTGATGGAGGCTCCAACGTCACGGATGCGATAGTCGAAGCGATGGTCCGGCATAAAGCTGGGTTTCAGGTACAATCGCGTCCGATCGCCGACGACACTGAGCACGAACTCAATGCAGTAGGCCGACGGTCGGTCGATGAGGCCGGCAGGTTCAAAGGCGCTACGAACGTCGGAAAGCAGACCCTTGAAGGTTTCCTTCGTTGGATTTCGGCCCTCGATGGAGAATCGATACGGAAGAGCTGTTTCCGTCGGAGCCGACAGCCAATTGAGCCACGGGCGTTCGATCGCGGCTTGCGCAATGAGTTTGTGCAGCGCGATCTCGTCATCGAGCGCGCCCTCCGCCTCTCCCAGCAAAAGGCGAATGCGGTAGGTCCATCGCGGCAACGGCATTATTGCGCTTGCCTGGACTGCAACGGTGCTGCGCAAAAGCCCAGGTTGCAGTGGCTCGATCGTTGCCACGCCAGCCTTAGCGAACATGCGAACGGCGGAATTTTCCAGGTCTTCCGGAACTTCGAAAACGACGTTCGGCAATGCGACTCGAGGGAGCCACTCTACCTTGACGGAGGGTGATGATAAGCGGACTCGCGCAGCGGAAAGCGCCTCTGTTTCTCGGGCGCCCTCAGGACTTAGTGAGTCTAGAAACTCGGAGGCTGTTTCGCCGCCAATGGCGCCCAGCGCCAAGACGAGTGATGCGCGAACGCCGTCATCGGACTCCGTCGCTAACGCGGCAACGAGAGCTGGAACGGACTCTGCGTCGCCCTCCCTACCCAATCGCATTGCCGCCGTGCGTCGGCTGGCCGCGCTTGAGTGCGTGAGATCTCGATACTTATTCATGCGCAGTCGACGACCTCGTGGCGGCCAGCAGCAGTTCAAATTGCTCCGCGAAACCATGAGCGGAGCAACCGAGCGGTTCTTTGAAGAACGGCGCCAAGAACGATTGCACCCCGGCGCGCCCGTTTTTCTTAGCCCACCATAAGAGCCTGACGACGTCCAGAACCATCGGTGCCGCGAGAGCGGAGTCGGGAGCAACCCAGTTAATCTTCATTTGAATGGGCGCCCCGAGCCAGCCCCGCATGTCGACACTATCTACCGTCTCCGCGGTCAAGCGAATTGGTGGGCTGGGCGTCCCTCGGCCAGGATGGCGTTGAGGATGACGATGAGCTTTCGCATGATGGCGGCGATAACAAGCTTTGCAGGTTTGCCCCGGGCTTTCAGCCGCTGGGCGAAGGCGGCGAGCCTTGGATT
>Ga0196971_1000286_pt1 | contig 45334 bp, 76 predicted proteins | sample S1v_1013CmetaG_FD_148660 | JGI IMG/M metagenome (GOLD analysis project Ga0196971, IMG submission 148660) | Soil microbial communities from Anza Borrego desert, Southern California, United States - S1+v_10-13C | ecosystem: Environmental > Terrestrial > Soil > Desert | place: USA: California... | reverse complement strand
CCTTGTGATCCCGCAGCGCGAACCAGTTGTCCCACTCCGTCGCCGTGACGATGACGGAGATATGCGCCCACGGCTCAAGGACGCGGTTCGCAAGCTGCTTGTGGATGCCCAGTTCGATCAGGGCCTCCGCCGTGATGATCGCGGCTTCGGCTCCGGCCCGCCAGACCTTCTCGGCCTTGACCGCCGTGGCCGCATCCACGTCCTGTTCGGCCTGCATCCCCTTCTGGTTCTGGCCCCACGAGACGGGCAGGGCCAGATCGTCGCGCAGATCGCGGATGATCTTCGTGACCGGGATCGCCCGGCTGCTGCTGGCATTCCGGCTGAACACGCGATGGGTCATGAACTCTGCGTGGATGAACCGGGGATAGCGCAGTTGCAGCGTCGTGACCCTGACGCCCGCCTCGCTGATGCTGTCGGCGATGACCTTGGCCGTGATGGTCACTGATTGCCCCCGGCCCGCTCCCGGTTGTCCCACAGTTCGTCGATGATGGCGCGCTTGGCGTCGATCATCTCCTGCGACCCTTCGGCCGTGTCCAGCGAGACGTGCCGGTGCGACTTCACGGCCAAGCGAGTGCCCGGCTTGATCCAGCGCCCGGTGACGCGCATCTGATCCCCGACGTTGGTCCCGGCGCGCTCGAACGTCCACTCCATGTCGTAGATGAACTGGCGCTGTTCGTCGGTCGTGTCCTCCATGACCAGATGCTCGTTGGCGAACTTCGCCAGCAGCGCCACCAGCGCGCCGTCCGCCGTGTCGGCCACGGCGTAGGGACTTTCGGCGAGGGACGTGAAGCCCGGCCCGATGGCGAGGAAGCTGCCAGTGTTCAGCGGCTCGCCCTGTTCCCCGGTGTCCGGCCTGTAGGTGACGGTGAAGCCGTTCTGGCGGATGTCCAGATACGCCTTCATCCATGCATAGAAGGTCTCGAAGTTGGACAGGATGTCCACGATGAACGAGGCACGTTCCGGCGAACTGGGGCCGTTGCCGGTGAACAGCGACACCGCACCGGCCTCGCCCTCCCCGGACAGGACGCCGGACACCGTGTCGAGCGCCTTGTCGCCCAGCGCCGCCTTCGTCAGTTCCGGGGCCTTCTGGAACTGTTCGATAGGCATGTGGAACGTCGAGAACTTGCCGCCGGGGTTCTCTGCCTTGAAGGACTGGAACCGCTGGATCAGCGAATCGAGACCGGCGTTGTTCTGTTGGAAGTTCATGTGTGCGGTCCCCTTGTGCTGTTGATACGCGGAAGGTCTTTTGAACCTTCGAGTTTTGAGTTCAGAGCGGCAGACGCAGAAGGTCTTTTTCTGCGGATGGTTTTCAGTTCAGCTTCGATCTGTCGCGCTTCACCTTCATGTGCGCGGCGACGGCAGCGTTCCGCTGCGCGATCAGGTTCTTGATCCGGGCCTTCATCGCGACCGCGATCTCCTTGGTCACGTCGTCCTCGACGGCGATCTGGACCTTGCCGCCGGACATGGCGTCGGCCGTCGCGTCGATGGGCGTGTCCTTGGACATGACGCTGCCGGACCCGGCGAACGCGACTGTCAGGGTGCCCTTGTCGCCGCCTGTCGCGGGCGGCTGGTAGTTCGTGATCGGCTGCGGTGCCAGCAGACACAGAAGCTCCACGGTGTCCGGTTCGAGCCGACCGTTCAGCATCAGTTCCGTCGCGGCGACGAAGTGGATGCTCTCTCGCGGGTCGTGCATCTTGTCCGGCGCGAACCGATGCGGGTCTTCTTTCGTGGGATTTTCCATGGTGCCTGTGAAGCTGCGGGTGTGAGGGGCGAATGAGGCGGGCAAGCTACCGGGCTTGCCCGCCTTTCGTCAAGGGGCCGATCAGCCGTCGCACTGACCTTCGGTGTCGGCCGCCGCGCTGGTGGCCTCGCCGACCGCCTCCCGGCGTTCCTCGTCGAAGTCGCGATCCTCCGGCCGATCCATGTCCGGCTCGGCGGGTTCGTCGGCGTCCTCGTCATCGCTGGCCTCGAACTCCGCCACGGCGTCGTCATAGGCCGCCCACGCTTCGACAGCGGCGTCATATTCTTCTTGCTCGCTGTCCAGTTCTTCGAGCTTTTGGCGCAGGTCGGAAGCCGCCGTGTCGATCTCGTCGGCAGCAGCTTCGCAGCCATCCGCGCGCTGTTCGAGCATCTGCCCGGTGTCGCCCTGTTGCAGGCCGTCCGGCATGTTGTCGAACTTGTCGCGCTGTTCTTGGCCGAGATCACGCAGTTCTTGCGCGATGGCTTCCAGATCGTCCGGGATCGACGACCAGTCTGGCGTGTTGGCGCTGTCGTTGATCGCCTTCTCGATGCTGGCGAGGCTGTCGTCGAAGATGCCGTAGAGGCCCTTGAGGAAGTCGCTGTTCGTCAGCATCGCGCGGGTCGGGCGCGTCTTCGAGCAAATCTTCGGGCCGCCGCGACCGCCGACCATGAAGGCCCAGTGATAGTAGCTGTCACCCTTTTCGATGCCGTAGCGGGGGTTCGGCTTGCGGGCGGACTTGACGAAAGTAACCTTGGGCATGTGACGGGCCTCCTGTCTCGGTGGATATGATGACGCCTTTTACGCAGTCCTGATTACGCTGTCAACAACGCGCACGAAGATTATCTGCGACGGCTTTTATCATCGAATATGCCGGGCTGGTCAGGACGCTCGTCGAAGCGATGGCATACTCGCGCCGGATGTCCGCAAGCTGTTCGTCGAGCCGAGACACGATGTCGGCGATGCTATCGCCCGCAATCAGACGCGCCCCGACAAACCGCGCTACGGTGTCCGCTGCGTTATCGCCGGACATCAGTCGAACGCATCAAATAGGCGGGCGGCATCTGGCGAGGCTTCCCAAAGTGAAGCACCCGGATCACCTTGCCCATCAGCAGAAGCCGGTCGATCTCTGCCTCCAACTCCGGGGCGTATCGGCCGGTCATCGAGTGGCCTGAAAAACGCCCATGGGTTGATGACTTCTGATCGCTGCCAGAAGAACCGGGTGTCTGGCGCTGGGACTTTGATCCCGTATCCGAAGCGTTCATTGGTCGCAGTCCACATTACAAGGTAGTTGGCGCTCATCTCACGCGCCTGTTCGACGGTCACGCCTTCCATCCGGGGACAGAGAGCGTCGTCCGCCTGCGTGGCCGAATCCGGGGTGTAGAAGATCGCTAGGCCGTCCATCTACCAGCCCACCTTCGTAACCGCTATCCCGGCCGCCATAGCCTGCTGGATCATGTTCAGGGTGCCTTCGGTCCCCTTGAACGCGATGACCCGCTTGGGAGCCGCCCTGACGACCCGCAGGACCGTGAGCATCTGCGTATTGCGGACGATCCCCGCCCGGCGGCCGAGGGCGTCCCAGTCGGCCTTGAAGACCTGTCCGGGGTAGCCCCGCGCCTTGCGCCAATCGTCGGCCAAGGTGTCAGCGCCCGGCGCTCCCCCGGTGATGACGACGGACGGCGCTCCGAAGTGGCTCACAAGGATGTCGAGTTGATCGGTCAGCAGCGCCGCTTCGCGCTCGGCGCGCTCCACGTCCGCCGGGCTGTCCGGCGCGATGATGCGCCCGAACGTCCTGCCCCCGCAAACCAGCCATCGTTCGTTCATGTCGTGGGCGCTCCCGTCAGTTCGAGCTTGAGGATCAAGACGTTCACCTTGGCGTGGATGCCCTGCCCGATCTCGGTGTTGGACCCTTCGTATTTCTCTCGCATGTCCAGCAGTTCTTCCATGCTGAACGCGATGTCGGGCACTCGGATTGTAACCGGCTGCGCCGCTCGGGCTGCTTCCTGCATCTCCCGGAGCGTCGGATCGTTTTTATGGTTCTCCATGACCCGGCGGCTGATCTCGAACCCGATGTAGCGACCGTCCTTCCAGTCACCCCCAGTCCAGCCTTCGGCCTCAAGCTCGGCACGGATCATCCGTTCTTCGACCATACGCCAATAGCCGATCTTGTTCCGCAAATGGCGGTCTTCCGGCCGCTCCCACGCCAGCAGCTTCCCGTTCAGGGTGTCGTTAGGATGCGCCATGACGCTGCGCCCCCGTGACCTGATGGAACTGGTTGACGTAACCGAGACTGCTGTCTCCGCGTTCATGCTCTTTGATCCAGAGCCGGTAGCGAAACTTCTCCGATACCGGGTCGAAGAACCGCTCCCATTTGTCCGTCACCTGACGATCCGAGATACGCCAGTGGCCCCTGACTTCGTGCCGCTTGTTGTGCCAGCCGCCAGCCCGTGCTTTCAGGTGTTCGTTGATCTCACGCATCCGGCGTCGCGACACCGGCACTTCGACCGTGATGATCGACGTGGACAGGAACGGGCGCTGTTCCAGACGCGGCCGGGCGTGACCGGGGCGACGGTAGCCGACGTAGCGCACCGGGACGTGGTTCAGGAGCGCCAGCGCCGCCACGATGAAGCGCAGATCAAGCGACTGCTCGACGAGGCTGTTCTTCATGATAGACACCCAGTCGTGCCCCCGGCGCTTCGATCCTTCCAGCCACATTTCTTCCGGCTCGACGCTGCCCTTCTCGAACAGCGCGTTATCCCGGACATCCTCAAGGCGGCCAAGGTCAAGATCATCGTCGGGCTTCATCAGGCCCCACGCCACGGCGTTCGATACCCCTAGCGCATTGCCGCGCTCAATGGCGTCGCGATAGTCGGCCGACGACTTCGGATGCGGCTGCAAACGGATCGGCTGCGAGCCGCACGACAAGGACTGCGAAACCGGGAACAGCGCCGCGCCGATCTCGGATGTCGGATCAGTCGGGTCCGCCATCTTGCCCAGCGTCGTGATGCGGAACACGCGCTCATCTTGCAGCCTGTCCAGCAGATAGCCGACGCGCTCCGGCTTGCCGAAGATCGGCCTATCGTGCGGGATGCCCTTCTTGGTCAGCCAGCGATCCAGAACCCGGTAGTCGTATTCGAGCCACATGAACGGGTAGGGCAGCCGCGCCAGCGACCGATAGCCGTCAAGGCGGCGCTCCGTGGCCGGTTCCCGTGGGTCGCCCTTGAAGGCCATGGCGGCGATGATCTCCACGGCCTCGTCGTCGAGCGTGAAGGCACGGGCCTGACGGACGGCGCTGCGATACATGCGCCAATCCTTGTCGGCCTCCGTGCGCCACCAGAAGGCGTTCAACAGGTCCAGATCAAGAGGGGCCTCGCGCGCCATCAGAAGCGGACCCTGTTACGATCCGCTTCCGTCTGGACGCCGCTCACTTCGACGAGCGTCTGCTTGGCGCGCGTGACGGCGACGTAGACCAGATTGGCTTCCTGCTGAACCTGCCACGGCTGGCGAGCGAACGGCGACGGCATCAGTTCGTCGCGGCCCAGCAGGAACACCCGGTTCCATTCCAGACCCTTCGAGCGGTGCGCCGAACACAGGACGATCATGTTGGCCTGCGTGGACACGTCGTCGACGAAGATGCCGTCGATCATGGCGCGCAGACCCTCGACAGTGTTCACGCCGGTCGCCTTGGCGCGTTCGATCAGGACGAACAGGGTCTCCACCTGATCGTCGATCTGGTCAGCGCGTTGCTCCTGCTTGTTCTTGATCGCCTTTTCGATCTCCTTCCGGCGGTAGCTGTCCAGACGGTCGCACAGGGCGTCCAGCGTCTTGACCTTCCACTTCCCGGCGAGCGTCGAGAGACCTTGGCCGACAGCCCGGCCTTCGATCTTGGCGGCCTTGCCGTCACGGATGAACTGGAAGAAGGCGCGGACCAGATACTTGTTCTGGCGGCACAGAACAGCGTCCCCAGCTTCCACGGCAGCGAAGAAGTCCTCGCCGTATTCCATGGACAGAACTTCGCCGTCAGGGGCGGTCTCGTGGGCGGTGATATGCGACACCCAGTTCCGGGCGTGATCGACGACGGCCTTCGGGCAGCGGTAGGTGACGGTCAGCGGCATCTCGGCGCAGGCGAACTCGGACTTGATGATGTCCAAGCTGTCGTTGTCAGCGCCCGTGAAGCCGAAGATCGCCTGATGCGGGTCGCCGACCGCGACCAGACGGCCGCCGGGCTTGAGCATCTTCTTGGCGAGGGCGCGACGGGTCGGGTTCGTGTCCTGCGCCTCGTCGATCAGCACCCAGTCGTGTTGCAGCATACGCAGATCGCGTTGCAGCGGCAGGTAGACCATATCGTCATAGTCGATGATCTCAAGGTTCTGGTTGGAGCGGTTCAGGGCGACACGCGCCATGGCGATGACCTGATCCATCCGGGCGTTCTCGGGCAGGTTCTCGTCGAGACCGAAGTGCGAGATCATGTCGCGCCACGCCATCTCCGGGATGGCGCTGACCGGAACGCCCATGGCACCGAAGCCGCGTTGCTTCGCCATCGACACGATGCCGACGACAGCGCCCGCCAGTTCACGCAGGTCTTCACGCTCGGCGATGATGTCGTTGACGATCTCGGCGACCTTCGTGGCGTCCACGCGCAGGGCGTGACGCGAGCCGTAGGTGAAGCGAAGCTGCTTGTAACCGGCCGAGTGGAAGGTGGAGGCGAACACGCCCTTGCGACCGGCCACGCGCTCCTTGAGTTCCTTCGCCATCTTCGAGTTGTAGGCACCGAGGAAGACGAAGCCGGACATGAAGTCCAGACCGTTCACGATGGTCGTAGTCTTGCCAGCACCGGCAACGGCGACGATGAGGACATTGCCCTCTCCATCGACGATCCAATCGAAGTAGCCTTGCTGCTGAACGGAGGGGGCGAAGGTCATGTGAGCGGGTCTCCCTGTGCGGTTGACAACGAATGTTGATGCACCCTTCTACGCAGGCACAATCACGCAGTCAACAACTAAAACAGGTCGTCCGGGTCTTCCATTCCGAGGGCCAGTCCGAAGCCCTTCAACACGCCGCGCGCTTCGCTCTCCTTCTGGCGCATCTGCACTTCGCCGACCTGACCGGGAAGGAACGCAGCCCGCAACAGCAAGGCCAGTTCAGGTTGATCGGCGTAGGCATACCAGAAGATGATCTCGGACTTCATATTTGTCGGACTGGTGCCGGTGTGACGCATCACCGGCTCAAGCGTGATCGACGTGTGCCGCGACATCAGCTTCTCCGGGGCCACGGCGTCTGTCCGATAGAAAATGTCGATCTTCTCCGGGACATGAAAGAAGATCGTCTTTCCCATGAACTGACCGTTGCGGTTCTCGCGCGGATCAGGTGACAGCCAAGACGGGATGTTGAGGATCGTGAGGGGTTCGTGAAGCTCGCGGTCCATGACTACGACGCGCATGTGAAGGTGTCCTATAGGATGTCGTATTCAGCGAAGGGAGGGTCAGGTTCGGTCAGGCAGGCGAACGGGTCGTCCTCCGGTTTCTTGGCCGCCTCCGTGCCCGCCGGGCGGCCCATCGCGTTCCACACGAGGAAGGCGGCCTTGCGATCCCAGCTTGATCCGGCGAGGCCGCGTATGCCGCACGAGAACAGCTTCTCGTCGGGCACCCCGTCAAGCAGCGCCTTGAAGTCGTTCGCGAAGAAGTTCTCGAACGGCGTCATTGGATGTCGAACTCATCGTCGGCCACGGGTGCAGCCAGATCGGACGGTTCCCACCAGCCGCCGTGACGCGGCCGGAGCGGGTCTTCGTGCAGGATGTCCACGATCAGACCGTCCCCGTCGATCATGTATCCGGGCATGGAATAGCTCGACGAGTAGGCCGGGTTCGCGCGCATTTGCAGGTAGTCGTAGAACGCATCCATGGCGTCCTGAAAGCGCGTGATCTGTAGGATGCGCGCATACTCGCGCAGTTCGTCATCGTCGTGCCAGTTACGCAGGCGGTCGAAGGGGATCATGTCGAAACAGGACGCCATGGACCACGCCTGATAGGTCGATCCCAAGACCCGCTCATACCAGTAGACGCCGAGAGGCAGCAGCGTCCCCAGTCCGTCATACAAGCCCGCCCGGATCACCGTCACGAAACCGGGTTCCTCATTGAGGGCAGCACCCGGTTTGAAGCGCCGCAGGAAGCGCACCACGGAGGGGATCAGATACAGGTCATAGCGGCGGGGGTCTGACATCGGGTCATAGGTCGGCAGGATTGGATCACCCGAAGGAGTGACGCCAAATCCGTAGTTCATGCCGACAGGTTCTCCCTGCTAATGGACGCCGCCACGGTTAAACCAAGTCCGCGAACGGGTCCGCAGCGGCAGCCTTCGGCTTTTCGATGACGACGCCCCATTCGTCCGTTTCCGGCTCGCCGTCGTCGGCTTCCGGGGCGGGCGCAGGGGCACTGTCGGCCTCCGGCTCGCCCATGTCCAGATCGGCGAAGGGATCGGCCTCCACGGCGCTCGCGGTCGGCTCGCTGCCCATGTCCAGATCGGCGAAGGGATCGGGCGCGGCGGCCGTCAGGTCCAGATCGCCAGACAGGTCGATGTCGGCCGCAGGCGTCGGCGTCTCCACGGACGCGGCAGCCGTCTTGGCCGGGGCTTTGCGGACAGGCGCGCTCGTCATCGACACCGGCTTGCCAGCGCCGCCCTTCGGCAGGCTGTCGTTCGCCAGATCGACGCGGAAGGCAGCGAAACCATCCGCGCGCCGGAAGGCCCACCTAACCTTCCCTTCGAGCGGGAACGGGCAGTAGATGAACGGGCCGTAGCGGTTGCCCTGTCCCAGCGGAAAGTCGCTGCCCTCGATTCCCAGCGGCGTCTCCAACTGGTGCGGATAGTTGCCGTCCTTCGTGTGGACTTCCCACCACTTTTCGTTCTGCGCCTGCGTGTCCTTCTTGTGCTGTTCCCACGGCTTGACGTTGCCGTGGTTGCGCCAGTCCTTCGGTTCTTCACCGAACAGCAGATAAGGATTTGTCGTGGTCGGCGTAGTCATGGGTTCAGGCCCCCTTGATTGGAAGAACGGACAGCAAAACGACGAACAGGATCAGCGCCAAGAAGGCGCTCCCGAACATCATGGCGACCATCCAGATCGGGTTGATGGAGCGGACCTTGATGTCTTCGAGTTCGCCCGCGATGGCGTGGTCCACGTTGGCCCCGGCCGGGTAGACGTATTGACGACCGCGACCTTCGATCAGCCGGTCGAACCATGCTTCCACATTCGCCGTATCGCGCTCGTCGTAGTCGCTGTCGATGGTCAGCGCCAGCCGGGCATGACGACCGTCGAGCGCCGAGATGTTGCGGCGAACGTGCAGTCGGAAGCCGTCATACTGGGTGATGTTTCCTTCGCCGATGATCTGCGCCCCGGACGGGTTCTCGCGCATGTGACGGAAGACCGCCGACCGGGCGATGAGCGCGGCCTGCTTGTCGGGCACCCAGCCGTCGTAGGAGTGCTGCCCGATTTGCCGGTCGATCCAGTCTACCATCGGCAGCGCATCGTCTTCGGCCTTGGCCGCAGCCGACGCCGCTTCGATGTTCTCGGGCGTGGTTGGAACCGGCTCCGACGAGATGTCCAGCGCCAGCAGAATGCGATCCAGCACGTTCAACTGGTGCTGCCAGTATCCGGGGTCGTCGCTGTCCACCGTCGCCGGGGCAGCGTTGTCGCGCATGAAGGTCAGCGCCGTGCGGAAGTCCTCGCCATGCGAGATCACGTCCGCGATAGCTTCGTCCCGACGATACGGCTTGCCCGCATCCATGATCGTGTTCGGGTCCGGGATAGACAGGTCGTCCTCTGCCATGGCGCTGACGCTCTCGGCGCGCAGGCGGTCGTGGACTTCGCCCAGTGTCGTCGAACTGGGCATGGCGCGCGAGATGCCTTCTTCGCGGAGGGCCTGCGCTTCGAGACCGAACGCGATCCGATCCACGCCGCGCGACAGTCCTTCCAGCTTCTTGTGGCCCGTGCCCAAATGGTCGGCCAAGGAACGCGGCTGAAACTCGCCAGCTTCCGACATCCGGTTGACCAGTTCGCGCGAATAGTAGCTCTCGCGCGGACCCTTCCGCTGATCCCGGATCAGTTCGAGATCGGCGCGCAGCACTTCCTCCGACGAGAAGTGACGGCTGATCGCCTTGTCGATCTCGCGCGGCTCCATCTTGGACAGCGCGCCGTTGGTCTTGTGATGGAAGTCCCGCGCCAGTTGCAGACGGGTCCGAATGACTTCATCACCGTTCAGCGCCCGGCGTTGAAGGATGTCGGTGACTTCACCGTCGAACTCGGGCAGGCCCGGCAGTTCGTCTTCGGTCGGCGTCTCGAAAGGAAGGTCGGTCATCGTCGGCTCCATGATGTCTGCGGTCGCCTGATCGACGACGGATTGTGAGGGCTGGCCCAGCGCCGCCAGCTTCCGGCTGTCACGCATCTTGCGATACAGGCCCCACGCGATCTCGCGTTCGGTCTGGCTGCGCTCGTAGATCAGTTCCAGCCACGCCGGTTCGATCAGCTTCTCGGCGGCGAGCCACGCCCATCCCTTCGGCGTGAACATCACCTTCGAGACCGTTGTGGACAGCTTGAAGATATAGCCCCAGTCGATCAGGTTGCGGATCGCCGGGCCGACGTTGCGGGAGTTCAGCACCGTGTCCGTCGTATCGAACAGATGCTTCGTCTTCATGCCGGTCGCGTGAGGACGCCAACGGCTCGGCTCCTTGCCGACGACCCGCGTCTTCATCCGCGTCCTTATCTCGGATCGCGCCAGCAGCGCCTCCATGACGGCGCGGCGCGTGGGTGTCCACCATCCCGGCAGATTGCTCGTGCCGTCGATGTTGGTTTGACGATGCTCTTGCGTGGAGGCGCGGGTCATAAGATGTCGAAGTCCTGTGATAGCGTCGTGAAGTCAGCGTGAAGCGCCACGATACACGCAGCGGCCTTGGCCTGCAAGCCACTCTCGGGCAAGCCCGGTTCGGCGACCCCGATCACCGGACGGCCCGGCATGGCGGGGTGGTCTACCCGGACAACCGTGGGGCCGCGCCCGAAGTCGAACCATCGAACGGACACGGCCTCCACGAAGGCGGGCGGGGCGATCACCAGAGGCCCCAAAAGGCCCCGACTGTGGTCCACGCCCAGCGCAGCATCGCCCATCCCAGCGGGACGTAGATGAAGCCCAGTGCGATGACCACGATGACCGCTCCGACCGCCCGCATGGTCAGGCGCTCGCTTCGGCGATGGAGCGCGCCGTCGTCTCGCCGTTCACGTTGTCGGCCGCCCAGTCCGGGCGCGTCAGGGTGCCAGCGAGGAACTTGGCCGCCCAGCCGCCGGGACGCCGCTGCGCCGCCCGCTCCATGCGTTCCAGTTCCGCCGGACTGCGCTTCCGATCCGGGTGATGCAGCGCGCGGTAGTGGTCGATGTTGCCGTTGAACCCCTGCCTCGCGGCGTAGTGGTTGTTCTGTTCGCGATTGCCATGCAGCTTGAGGCCGAAGTGGCTGCGCTTCTTACGTCCGGGCATGTGGTCTCCTTCTATTCGGTTGCGTAATCTGTTCGACGGATCAGCCACTCATCGTCGCCTGCGCCTTTGACAGCGTGGAAGTAGCCGGGGTTCAGCTTCTTGTCCATAGCTGCGTGACCGATCAGCGCAAAAACTACGTCTCGTGGTTCCTGCGCGCAAATCTGTTCACGTCCCACCAGCGTAATGACGGCGTTGTAGGGCGCGACGGCTTTGCCCTCCGTGTGCGAGGGCGACTCCACCATCAGGACGTTCGCCGGGTTGATCTGCACGACATGCAGCTTCCCCTCGCCCTTCTGGACATGGACCATCGTCATCGGGGCACCGACAGGGGCCAGTCGCGAACCGTCGTGAACGCCCGCATCGGCACGAGCCGACGCCACGGCTGGTCGTTCAGGATCGCCAGCAGTTCCTCCCAGCGCAGGCCCTCCCGGATGTCTTCGAGATTGCGGCCCTGATGATTGATCCGGCACCGCTCCCGCTGCGCTGGCGTCGGCTGGAACGCGAACTCCTTCCAGCCGTCACCCAGCAGGGCGTGATAGTCGATCTCGTGGATCGGCACGATCACCCAGCTTTCGTCGTTCAGCAGCCGGGCGGCGGACGGCGCGTCCAAAGGGTCGATCCGTTCCCAGCCTTCATCCGGGCGGAAACTGTTCCGCTGCATCCGCGTGATCTTCCCGTCCTCACGGTAGACCCAGTAGTGAACCTGCATCTTAGTCTTCCTTGTCTGCGAAACGCAGTAGTTGCAGCTTTAGTCGCTCCATCAACCAGATGACGGTGCCGCCGTCAGCGATGGAGGACGCGAAGTATTCTTCCTCGTCTTCGTCGTATCCCATGATGACGACGTTCTTGAGCTTGCCGCTCTCGATGGCCTCTTTCAGCACCAGCGTCGGATCGGTGTCGAGCCGAGTGACACCGGGAAAGCGGACAAGCTCGCCAGCCATCAGTCGGCTCCGGCTGGGACGACGTAGGGGATATGGATGACCGGGTGCGTCGTCCCGTTGATGCCCAGCCGGATCGAACCGCCCGCGTTCAGGACAGCGAGGTCTTCCGGCGACGGCTTATACTGGCTGACCATCCAGTGCATCCCCCGGTCGCAGGCTTCATCCCGGATCGGCAGGACGCCGCAGGGACCGTCCCGCTCCGGGTTCCAGTCCTTCGGCGCTCCGAAGTTTCGGGTCGCGCCGGGGATGCGTTCAACGTCCATCGTCGTTCTCCCCGCCCGCGTTCGTGTCGCTGTAGGGCTGCGTGTCGCCCGCGCTGTCCGCCTCCGGCAGTTCTTGGCCGGAGTAATCTTTCACGATCCAGTCCGGCGTGTCGTCGAGCCAGTGCAGTTCGATGTCCAGCCCGGCGATGACTTCGGGCGTCAGGCTGTCGCTGTTCGGGTCGATATACAGGCTGCCGTCCGCGTTGATCTTGCTGACGGTGATCTGACCGCCCGCAACGTCAACAGCGGTAGGCGTCGCCTGAACTTCTTCTTCCGGCCGACGCGGGTCCAGCAGAGCCATCCCGGTTTTCTTGTCGATGACGACGAGAAACTGCGTGATGTCACGGCTGTTCTTGTCAACGTCAGCTTTGAGGATGCCGCTCGGTATCGTCATGGCGTTCTTTCCTTGGCCGTCCACGCGGCCTCTTGGGTGGAGGGATGTAATCGGGGTTAGGCAACATCGCACGTTTATAGTCGATAGTCCCCTTGAGCGTTCGTCGCCGAACTATCTTCATGCCCAAGACAGGTTCGTCAGGCTGGTTCTCCGGGCACTCCCATTTGCCCATCTGCCACACGTCGCGCATGGTGCCCTGAATAAAGATGCGTTCAAGATGAGTGCGGCGAAACCACCACTTCCCAGTGTCGGGGTGTTGTGTCGCTTCTACGACGCCTTCTTCGCGTCGCAATCTCCACACCGGGAATGCTTGAACGTGAAAACCCATATCAGATCGCTTCGATGCGGACGGGCACAACTTCCCAGTCGTCAGCGTTCCGTCCGGCCACAGGGACGCTCTCGCGAATCACCCTGTCCGTTTCCTCGCCGAAGATGTCGTGCCCCCCGAAGCCGCCGGTCATGCGGACCATGCCCTTCGACCACCAGCGCAGGGCGTCCCCGGCGGCCTTGGCGGTCGTGAACAGGCGCGGGGTGCCGTCGTGGGTCTTCGGGTCGTCCGGGTTGACGTAGGTGCCCCCGGCGCGACCCTTGAAGTTCGGCATCAGCTTCTTGTCGCGCTTCCGGCGCAGGACGAACATGTCTGCGTGGTCCATGGTCAGTCGTCCATCGGTTCGAGGCAGAGCGGATAGCCGAAGTCCACGTCGGCGTCGATGATGACGACGACCCGGAGATTGCTGCCCGTCGTGGACAGGCCCGGCATGTGGTTCTGGTTCGCGCGCAGGATCGCCTCGCGCCGTTCCTCGTTGGTCCACACCGCGTCCGAGTTCGGCCGCTCGGCGTGACCAAAGATGTTCGGCATGACACCGCGCTTGTGCGTGTAGTATTTGCCGCTGCTTTTGAACGTATAGAACGTCGCGTTTGTTGACGGCACCGTCACGGCTGCTTTCGCTGGCTCCATGTCGGACAGGTTATCGAGGTCCATATCAGGTCTTCTCCTTGGGATGCAGCTTACCGCTGCCCCCGCATTCTTGACAGCGCGATCCGTCCTTCGCCCGGCCGGTCTCGTCGCAGTCGGCGCAGGGGTAGGTGACGGTGATCTGCGCGGGTTCGTAGGGGATGCCCAGCAGCTTGCAGGCTTCCGCGTTCAGCGAGCCGTCCGGGTCGCCCGGATAGATGCCCGCCATCTGCCACAGGAACAGACCCTCACGGACGCGCATCAGCAGCTTGCCGAGATGGTTTTCACCGTGACCGCCGCAGACGCCCCAGTAACAGTCGCCCCATGTGTTGCCTTCGATCAGTTCGACCGGCGGGTTGACTGTCGCCAGCAGCTTCTCTTGAAGGTCTCGGTTCATCAGGAACTTCGAGCGCAGGCAGTCGAGCATGACCTGTTGCTTGCGCTCGTGGAAGTCCTTCGACTGGGCGTGTTTGAAGGTCTTGGCGAACTTCTTGGTTGCGCCCGGCGTCGGCATGGTGGCGATGGTCTTCCGCGCCTCGTGGCCCTTCGGGAACTTGGCCGCCTGATAGGCGTGTTCGCTCGACGGATACACGTCGCCATCGTAGACACAGATGCACGGGTAGAAGTTGGACAGCCAGCGCCAGCCGCCGGAGAATGATGTCACGCTAGGCATGATACCCCGCTTGAAATGCGCAGACGAGAGCGAAGCCGAACAGGCCCAGCGCAAGAAGGCCGCACATCGCCGACAGAAAATAGCCAGCTATGGTCTGGTCCCATTGGACTTCGCCCAGTATCTTGTTCCACTTCCATGTCTGCCAACCCGTGCCGTAAGACAGGGCACCGCAGACGGCGGCGAAGAACAGTGCGGTGAGAGCCTGTCCGATCATCAGTCGTCATCCAATCGTCTATCCAGCGGACAGTGCCGGTGTGTCTTCTTCGGCTCGTCGTCTCGAAGCTGCGGACAGTCCTTCCAGTCGCAGTCGCCATCGTCGCGCGTGGCGTGACAATACTCGCCGATAGGGAAGGAGCCGTGAAGCACCTGCATCTCGACGTAGGCATTGGACCACGCCCGGCGCTCCGGGCTTCCCTTCGGGTGCGGATTGTCGGTGATGCAGCGGTTGTTCAGGAAGGCGCTACGGCCGCTCCTGATGATCGCTTCCTCATCCGTCTCGCCGTGCATTTTCACCGTTCCCAGCCCCTACAGACAGCGCAGCGACCGTCATGCGGGTTCGGCGTGAACCCGCTCTCGCAGTCGCACATGCGATAGGCGGTGAACTGATCCTTGCGGAAGAACCAGATGTAGACCATGGCGGCGATGAACAGGATGACGCCAGCGATCAGGGCGGTGCGTTCGATGTCCATGTCAGAGCGTCGGCGCGATGTTGAACAGGAAGATCAGGGCGCAGGCGACGGCGACCAGACAGGCGACGCAGAGCGCGCTCTTGGCCGCATCTGCGGCGTCCATCCCCTTCGAGCCGTAGCTGGTGCTGAACTGGAAGAAGCCGACGACGAACGGCAGCGCCAGCAGGGTCCACCGGGGGTCTTTCCAGCATAGCCCCAGCAGGCCGCCGAGGATCGCCATGCCCACGATGGGCGCGACGACGTTGAGCATGGGTCTGGTCATCGTGACAGGGCCTCCCTGATGCGACCGACGAGGCGGCCAAGGTAACGTCGGACGCGGCGTAGCACCGGGTCCGGGATCGTCTGGACGATCTCGTAGGGCCTTTTGGGTTCCTTCCCCATCAGGACGCTTTCGGTTGTTGCGTGGGTTCGCGGCCGTGCGGCTCGGACGGCATACCGCCCGCCAGATCACGGAGTTCGCGCATCGGCGCGGCGCGTTCCTCGCGCTTGGCGCGGGCCGCTTGGATCAGCGTCAGAACGGCAGCGCCGTAGTTCTCGTTGTAGCGGCCGTGGGGACCGCGCTGCGGGGCGTCCCATTCGGCGGTCGCCCTGAACAGGGCGTCCTTGACTTCGCTGTAGGAGAACGGCGGCTCGCCTTCCCCATACATCTCCATCTCGTTGAGACCGTCGCGGGTCTCTCTGATCTGATTGATCCAGTGCTGGTCGCCCGTCTCGACCCACGGCTGGCGCTTATAGCCGGGGAACACGTCTTGGCGCGGGTCGATGGCGCGCATCGCCTCGTGGTGCGCCTTGCCGATCAGTTCCATGACTTCTTCGACGGGTTCCAGAACGATCTCCGCCGAACATCCCCGGATCAGAACGGCAGCGCCATCGACCGGGCGGCTCTCCCTGCGCGTCAGGTCTTGCACCGGATGCGGCGACACGCGCACGATGTCTTCGGGGTTGACGAAAACCGGCTCGTTGACGCCGCCGACGCAGGAGGTCGTCGTCAGCTTGAGGAAGACGGGGGGTGCTTTCATGGGTGCGTGATCTCCTGCGTGAACGGGCCTTTCTCGGCCCCGGTGTGAGGCCATAGACCTACGCCCTAGCCCTTAGACCTGTCAAGCGCCGAAAACCGGGCAAGCCCGAAAACGCAAAACCCCCGCCGATGAGGGCGGGGGCTAAGGCAGTCCGGTCGAAGGAGCCGATTCGGCGCAGGACACTCATCCCCTGCTTCATCACACTGGCTCGGCGAAACCAGCGCACCGATGGCGGCCGACCGGAGAACGATTGCGCGTTTTCCCGGTCGGCCGTCCCGATCATGACACCGGAGGGGAGGCGCGTAAGAGCCAAGCCGGTGCGGACCAGACGGCGACCCTAATCCGGCTCTGGCTGACCTGTCAACCGGGCCTGTTCTCGGGCCACATAGGCGGGGTCTGCGGGCCGAGGCCAGCCCGTTTGCTGGGCCAGCAGCATCTTGGCCGCCCTGACCCGCTTCCGGGCCGCCTGACGGTCCCTCTTGGCCTTCCGCCGGGTCTTCGTCGCTTCGATGTTCACCGGGTCCAGCGCCCGCTCCTGACGGAGCCGCGTGTAGATCGGGATGGCGAGTGGCAAGATGCGCGCCTGTATGGCGAGTTCCGCCTTCGTCGGCATCCGGTTCCCCTTGCGGCCGTTGCAGGGTCCGCAGGCCGCCAGTCCGTTCTTGAGACTGTTCCGACCCTTCTTCGATCTCGGGACGACGTGATCGAACGTGGGCCAGCAGCCCGGCTCATCCAAGTCGATGTCGTCTGTCGTGAACTTGGCCGGGCAATAGGCGCAGCATCCATTCTGTGCTTCGACGAGGGCGAGAACCCGCAGCGTCAAAGCCCTCGTCCTTTTCTGGCCCATCAGCCGATCACTTCGCCCCATTCGTCGGTCAGGGGTTCAGCCGTAGCAGGGGCCGGTGCGTCGGCCAAGGGGCCAGACAGTTCGTCTTCGGAGAACCCTGCTTCGCGAGCCACTCGGAACATCACGTCGCGGTTGAAGTTGGACAGCGTGGCGTCGTTCAGAGCCTCCCGGATGTCCGTCAGTAGCGCCTCGCGCTTCGTCTGGCGTTCCGTCGCCATCCGCTCCCGTTCGGCCGCCTGTTCAGCGCGCTCGGCTGCCCGACGAGCTTCCTTCTCGCGATACTCGACGAGATACGCCTGCGCCTTGGCGATGACCTGACCGCGCGTCTTCAACACGCCGCCTTCCATCATGTAGGGGAACTCCATCAGCGCAGCTTCCTTCGACGCGAACCGCTTGGCGGGCGACTTATAGGTGCTGCGATCAGCCCCCGGATACAGGGGGCCTTTGATGTAGGTGATCTCGGACCTGTCCAGCTTCGGCTCGCCGATCTTGCCGTCATCCAGATCGCGCATGTGGGTCGTGTCGCCCCATGTGTAGACTTCCCACGACTTGCCCCAGCCGCTTTCGATGCAGATGAAGCCGACGATCTTGTCCTGATCGTCGTCCGCCAGCAGCGTCCGGTCGATGACGGGGTAGACCGACTTGAACATGTAACGGTTTAGCCCGTAGGGCAGCGGCACGGCCGACATGTCCACCCGGTCCAGCATCCGATACTGGAACGGCGGCATCATGTCCTTGAGCTTCTTGGACAGCGCCTTGGACTGGCACGTCGAACAGGTGTCGTGCGCCCAGTCATGTTTGGCGTATCCGTAGGGAACGCTGTCTTCGCCGTAGGCGATGCTCCCGGCATACTTCTCGCCGCAGAGCGGCTTGATCTCGTAGATGTCCACGACGCGCTCTTGAGCGGTCCCGGCGTTGATGGTCGCGCCTTTCTCCTTGAGAGTGCGCGAACCGATCAGGTGTTGAGTGCGAGAAGAACGACGGGCCATATTGCAGCCTCCCTATGATGACGCGGCACTATTGCAGCCGCCGAAGATAGTCTGGCGGGATGAGGCTCCCGCCGGGCCTGTCGCCGATCAGGCGACGAGTTGGTCCAGCGTCCCGACGAGATACTGGCCGGTTTCTTCATCGAACAGGCTGGACCCGGCGAACTGGCCGGTCGTCAGGCCCGACTTGAAGGCGGCGTAGGCGTTATCCCACGGCTGGTCGCCGGTCGTGGAAGGCGACGCGAAGGTGGCGACCGTGTGGCATTCGCGATTGACCCCGCCGTTGACGTAGCGCGGGCCGGTCGTGACGATGATAGCGCCGCCGAGAGCTTTGTGTTGGAACAGGTTCATGTGATGGGGCCTCCGGTGCCGTTGAACAGACCCGACTTATGGACGCTCCAATCAGGACTGTCAAGCGACCTGTTCGTCTTTCCCTGCACCATTGATCCGGCGCATCATCTGCGCGTTGTTCTCCATCTGGAAAACGCCGTCGCGGTAGAAGATGCGCTTGCCGACATCGTGCGCGTGGAGGCCGCCGAAGGCGTTCTGGAAGGACAGCCAGACGCCGTTGTCCGCGCCCGCCACGCTGCCGTCAGGGCGGATGCAGACCGCCCGGCGACCCTCCATGGCGACTTCGCCATAGTAGCCGTCCGGCAGACCCTTGGCCGCCGTTGACGCCAGCGATGCCTCGAAGGCCGCCTTGCTCGGATACTGGGTGCGCGTGATCTGGCCTGCGCTGTCCACGCCGTAGAACAGGAACGTCGATCCCTGCCACTTGATGCGGCCGACAGACCACGCGCCGACCATGACGCGCTCGAAGCCTTCGCTGTCTTTGACGTAGCGGATCATTGTATCAGCAAGCTCCCTGCGAAGTTGCCGCGCGAGTTGATGATGCCGACGTGATACGCCTTGCCTGCAATCCCCTCGTAGCGGACGGTGTATTGAACCACGAGACCTTCGCCGTGCTTTCGCAGAGCGACGACGCTCACTTTCGCCCCAAGACCGTGAGCTTTTGCCACGATCTCCTTGGGCTTGATGAACCGCTCGCCCTCGACGCTCACGACGGCAGGCCCCGGCGACCACGGATGCCGCGCGACAGGTAGCGGGTGTCGTCCTCGCCGTTGTGAACGACGTAGAAGCCCGGCTCGCCCTCCACGCGCTCATGGCGGAAGGCTCCGGCCGGTTCCCCGGCGCAGATGCCGCCAGCGCCGCGCGCCTCCATGATCGCCAGCCGCACTTCGTCCTCGTCGGTGAAGGGCACGGCATGGTGGCGATACTCGACCCGCGACAGGGTGTCGTCGCGCTCCGGGATCAGGTTGCGCGGATCGGAGCCGTCGTGATCGGTGCCGGTGCAGCGGCCAAGGTCGCCGGGCCGGTTGTAACGGTGCCCGCCCTTCGGATCGTCGCCGAAGTCGTCGCCTTGGACGCACTCGTAGCCCTTCGTATCGACAACGCCGACGATCTTCACGGCGACGCCCGCGTTGGTCATGTAGGTCTTGCCCAGTTCAAAACGCTTGTATCCCATGTCAGTCTCCCTCCACGTCTTGCTGCACTTCAAGAACGGTCGCGAACGGCTGCCCCTTGAACTTGCTGTTGAATGGCTTGTAGCAGTAGCCGCCGCCCTTCGCGTTGATGATCTGGCCCGTCTTCTTGCCGTCGATCTTGACGGTGATCCGAGTCACGCGCGGATCGACGTGCGGGGTATCGAAGTATTCGATGGTCGCCCCGCCGACGACCTTGCAGCGGCGGATCAACTTCGGAGCGTTGGTCTTAGGCCCCCTCCATGGCAGCGAGCTTCACCAGCGCGGTTTCAAGGGCATCACGCTCGCCCTTGGCGAGTTCCTTGATCTCAGGGTCGCGCTCGTTAGCGATCAGCTTGGTCAGCGCGCCGACGCGGCCGGGGATGGCTAGACGGAGGGCGTCGATCTCGGCGACGGTAAGGACTTCCATGTGGCGGGTCTCCCTGTGCGGTTGATAACGTCTCGCCTTATAGGACTGCGTGATGCGGACAGTCAAGCACCTATTTTCGATACTGCTGTCCGATCAATGCCTGCGTCGCTTCAAGGTGGTCGATGATCTCGACCCCCTGCTGTTTCGTCAGTTCGCTCATCCAGTCCCACACAGATGTTTGCCAGTCTTCGTGGTGCAGATGCGGGATGTCGCGGTCATCTTTCCGCAGGGTCCAGACGTTGTAGGTCGAATAGGACAGCGCCTTGAGGATCGCCCATATCTTCGACTTCTGCTGGTGCGTTATTTCTTCGTCCGCCATTGCGGGCGGCTCGGGCAGCGTCACCAAATACTTGAGGCAAGACTTCGCTTCCTCGAACGTCATCTGGCCGATCCAAGTCACCACGGGCATGTCGTCCCGGAAGTCGATATGCGGGACCGGGTGCGCCACCTTGTCGATGTCGCCGCAAACCTGCGGGTTGCCCATCCTGATCCGCAGGATGTCGCCGATGAACTTCTTCTGGCCTTCACTCGCCATCTTCGTGTCAGCCATATCTCAAAATCCTGCTTTCGGCCGGGCCGGGATACCATTCGATGCGGTAGACGATCAGGACGCGCTCGACGGCTTCGATCCCGGACTTCGACAGGCGGTAGCCAAGCTCCCGGTCCCAGTCGATCACCGACTTGCCCAGCCGCTTCCTGATCTCGGCGATCCTGACCTTGACGTTCTGCGCCTGCCGGTCGTCGGCCGCGTCCACGCCGGGGATCGCGTCGAGAAGGACGCCCTTCGGTATCCAGCGCCCCTTGGCCGCCGTCAGCCGCGACAGGAGCCACGTCGCACCCGGCGACATCTCGAAGGCGTCACGCAGCTTCGTGTAGCGGTCGTTGTTCTCGGTGATGCCCAGCATGTCCTCGTAGAGGGCGATCTTCTCCGCGTCCGTCATGTCAGTGCAGGACCAGCACTTCTCGACGGTGGATCAGAATGTCGTCCCCGTCGATCTCGCCATACCAGACCAGCCACGTCAGCGGCGGTCCTTCCTCTTGCTCATTGGTCCGCAGCCAGCACTTCCCGGAGTAGGTGCCGGACGGCAGCGAGCGGTCGTAGTTGCAGAGGCCCTTGATCTGTTCCGGCGTCAAGATGACATGCGTCTCATCCATCTCGGCCTGCCGGATGTCCTTCGGCTGATCCCAGTATTGACCCATCGGGTCCGTCATGGCGGGAATGGCGTTCGTCATTTGATGTCTCTATTGCTGTCTTGTTTCTCGTATACCGCACCATCGGCCACGGACACGATCACGCGCAGCGCCATGGCGGCATTGAACAGGTTCCGCATACCGTGTTCGGACACCGTGACCCGGCAGTCGTAACGGCCGTTGGCGAACATGCAGTCGGCAACCCGCCGGGCGACGAACGTGGGGCAGCCCCAGCCGACCATCAGGCCCCCGATCATGTCGGCCGTCTGGCGATCCGGCAGTTCGCTCCGTTGCAGGCTGATCGGCGTCCCCATGGGATAGCCGTAGGGCGCAGGCAGGGCGTGTCTGGCGGGCGTGTAACCCAGCAGCAGGCGCAGCAGGATCATCCGCTCCATGGCGGCGTAGTCGGCCGTGAACCAGACATCCGCCTGACAGTATCGGCGCAGATCGGCTTCGGCCCGGCGCTGACGGCGGTTGTATACGTCGTCGATCCGGTTGTCCTGCATCACCGCCATGCCGTAGGCGTAATACGCCAGTTGACGGTTCCCTTCGCCTTCGCCCAGCACGAAGTAGCGGCGCATTGCGTCGCCCTTCCGCAGGAAGTCGGCCGACCCCGACGAGAAGGCGTAGCTGGACTGGCGCAACAGGTCGCGCATGGTGCCTCCATAGGCACGACCTGTCGGCGACTTCGTATACCGCTCCTTAAAACCGTCGTAGGTGAACTCGGTCGGCTTCTGCACCGGCAGCATCCAGTTGGGGATGCGCGCCATAGCTTCCTGCATCTTCTCGACAGTCAGAACGTCGTCGCCCTCAAGCGCCTTGTGGGCTTCGGTGCCTGCGTCAACGGCCCGCTCCCAGTCGAAGTAGTCGATTACACGCCCGGTCGTCAGGCCCACGTCGAAGTCCATCTCGGCGCAGGGGTTCACGCCGTATCCCAGTGTGCAGGGTTCCGCAGCCGTCAGCAGTATCTCGTCGTGATCCGGCTGCCCCGGAGGGGGCATGATGCGACCGCCGACCTTGGCCTCGCCAGTGCCGTCGCAGTCCAGACAGATGCCGACGCCATCCTTGACGCCCTTCGGCATCGGATCGCGCGGGATGTAGCCGGTGCCTTTGCAGGGTTTGCAGCGCGCCACGTTCAACCGACCCAGCGGATCATGCCGTCGTTGTCGGCCGACAGGTATTCCTCGCGGAACAGGTCGTTCGCGATGTCCTCCACCATGTCGTGCGCGAACGCCATCTTGAGGCCGTCGATCAGTCCCGTCCGGGTCTGCGGGCCATGCCGCTCGATCCAGTTCTTGACGTATCGCCGGGTGTTCATGTTGGACGCCATGATGGGTTCCTCCCCTGTGTGAATCGAGCGTGAGCTTCGCCTATAATCCGGGCAAGCCCGGTTGTCTAGCCGCCTTGGCGCGTCAGGTGCAGGAACACGAAGAAGCCGACGAACAACAGGAAGACAAGGCCCATGCCGATAGCTTCGCCGATGTCCTGTTCCCGCTGTGCGCGATCTTCGACCTCTCGCTTCTGACGATCTGCCTCCCGCTTCGCCTGCCGCATCGGACCCGCCTCCGGGCTTTCATACAGGATGTCCACTCTGAACGGCCCGCCGAACCCGGACGTGACATTGATCTTCGAGCCGCAGATGCACTCGTAGTTCGTAGACATGCCGCCGCTCGGACCCGCTCTGAACTTCCCGACCGTCAGGCAGCAGGGACAGGTGTTGCGTCGAATAGCCGACACGTCTGGCTCTCCGTAGGTGCTGGCTTCAACACCTAGCATCCGACGAGCCGCGTCCGGTGCCCCACTCAAGCCGGTCATATCGCCACCAGCCGATACCGATTGCCCTGCTCGAACCTTCCGTTCTGCTTCATCTTGTCGATGAAGGTAGCAAGGGCGCTCTCGAAGTCATAACGCACTTCGGGATAGTCGTCGTCTACAACCATTGTATGCGTCAAACGACGGTCTTGTTCGATCAACGCCTTGAGGGCGTCGAACTCGGCCCTCTGTGTTTCTATGCTCATGTGTTTTCTCCTTGACTAGAAGTGTTCGCGGTCGGCGGCTATCGTGTCAATCAGGCGCAGATCAGTGTCGCCGATCTTGGCGTCCAGCGACCGCTCCTTGTAGGTGCCCATCATCCGATTCCGTTCTGACAGGACCGCCTTGAATGCTGCGCGCATGTCCTGCGCCTTGCCTTCGAGCGACAGCAGCATCAGGTCCGAGATCAGGTCGTCCCGCACGTCCTCCGGCATCCCACGGGGCACCACGGCGCTCGCCGCGACGTAGAGCGGGTGCAGGTAAGGGACGCTGCCCTTGGCCGTCTCCCCGGCGACCCGCGTCCGGCCGAACTTCTTCCCCAGCCGCTTCGCTCGGGCCTTGATCGCGTCCGGCGTCCGGGTCGGCAGCTTGTTCACCGCGTCCGCGAAACTGGTAGCCTGCTTGATGATGCTGTCTTCGAGCATCGTATATCGGTCGGCATACATCTTGACGACGCGCGGTCGGCCGAAGGTGTCAGCGACCAAATACTCGGTGCTGATAGTTGTCTGCTTCGGCGTTCCTACATTCACGGTGATGTAACCGTGATAGCGGCCTTGGCTGATCTTCAAGAGGCAGCCGGTCTTCATCGACGCGAAGCGCCCCTTGTCCGACACTCGGACGCCGAGATCAGGCCGGTCGATCCAGACTTCGCCGTCGAGCGGCACCATGACATCCGGCTTGCGCGCGATGCCCAGCTTCCGCCGCCTGTTCGACACGGCCGTCTCGGACATGTTCAGGCCCAGTGCGATGACCGATATGCTGATCCCGGCAGCCGTCAGCGCCACGATGCACTTATCGCGCGCTGCTAGGCTCTCTGGACTGCGCGGCGGCCTCATCCAGCGCCCGGATCAGGGAAGCGCGTCGAGCGGTCCCAAATGATGCCGTCCTCGTGCATGAAGGCCAGCCTGATCTCGTCGGCGTTGACCGGATCGTTCGGGAAGGCGTTCCAGAGGCAGTAGGTCACGAGATAGCCGGTGCCGACGACTTCCATGCGGATGAACTGCACCATGCGCGGTGGCCGGTGCGAATGCTCCTTCTGGATCAGCCGGACGCCCATGGCGATCCTGTCGCCGTCGTTGACTGGCGTGATGTCGTCGCTCATCGTTGGCGTTCCTCCATCAGCTTATAGATGGCGTCCCAGTTCTGCGTCAGGAACATCGCCACGATCTTGCGAGACCATTCGCACAGGGACAGGACGCCAGACGTGGCGTTCACCGCGATCTCGCCTATTAGCTTGCCGTCGCCATCTTCCACCAGCGTATACTCGGCGCAGTCCTTCGACCCTTTCGGCTCGTAGACGATCAGGTTCCAGATGCGACCGGAGATCACCAGTGTTTGTCGGGTGCGGTCGTGGACGATCTCACATTTGAGCGTGATTTGGCGCGCGTCTGGATCGACAGGTTGCGGCTCGACAAGACGCATGTCGATCTGTCCGGGCGTCGTGCCGTAGACCGTCTCCGGGGCTGCCTTGAGAGTGGAGATGCGATGATCGGCGCAGCGCAGTTGGCGCAGTTCCCGCTCCCGGTAGCAGCCTTCAACTTCGCAGTTGTCGCGGGGAGGCGTTGACAATCCACTCATCGGTTCTTGCTCCATGGTTTCTTCGGTGGCTCGAACTGGACAGCGATCCGCTTGCCCTGCCGTTCGGCGGCGCGAAGCTGCGCCTGCTGGGCAGCCTTGGCCGGGTCCAGCTTAAGGACGTAGTTCGCGCCTTGGCAGGACATGAAGCGGCCGGTCTCGGAAGGGCGTTTCACCGGCACACCCGATGGAGGGCGCGGCCGTCCCTCACGACGCCAGCTTCGGCCAAGGTGCTGACGCACTCCTGCCGGGGATCGGGCTGCGCCGGGTAGGACGCGAACGCCAGCACGATCACCAGCGTCGCCGCTGCGAACATGAAGGTCAGGATCGCGCCTGCCATGCTGCCTTCGTTCTTTGCCTGCGTCGTCATTCGGGTCTCCCTTCGTTGTCGATGATCCACCGCTCGATGCGCTCGGCGTGGTGCAGCGGATAGGTCTGGCTCACGAAGTCCGGGCCAGTCGCGCCGCCTGTGCCGCGCAGCGTGTAGATGCGCTCCGCCATGCACCAGTCCAGAAAGGCCAGCGTCAGCTTCCGGTCGTCCTTGATGGACACATGGAAGCAGCGAGTGAGAGTTGCCGCCATGTCAGCGCCTCCGCTTGAACAGGACGGCGCAGCACAGGAACCCAGCGATGAAGCTGATGTAGAGCCGCCCGATGTCGAAGATGGTTTCCATCATGTCAGTCCTCCACAAGCTCGCTGGCGATCTGGACGCCTCGGCAGATCAGGATGATCTCGGCGCACCGCTTGCACGTCACACGGCGCTTCTTCGTCGGCCGAGTATCGCCGCAGGCTTCACCCTCCGTCGATCCGATGTCGAAGCTGTCGCCGCAAAGAGTGAACTCGCCGTTCTCGACGTGGACGCCATCGTTGTTCTCGATGAACGTGGTCATGGTCAGAAGCTCGGGTTGCGGTCGTTGTGCCAGCCGTGGATCAGGCTCCACGTTCCCTTGTTCACCCACGAGCCGGTCTTCCGGCGGCGGAAGAACTGACGACGGACGCCGTTCGTGTCCTGCGTCACGATGATGCGCGGACCTTCCGCCTTGGATGCACCCTTGGGCATCGCCGACATGCGGACGATCCGACCGGCGATATAGCTGTCCCCGTTGAAGCCGTAGGACACCGGCTCGCCGATGGCGAAGGCGCGGACGACGGCGTAGCGCGGCGAGACGTTGGCCCCGCGATCTTCCGCCCAGTATTGCACCTTCTGCACGTCCGACAGGCGCTCGGCGCACAGGACTGCTTGCTCGTAGCTTTCGATCCGGTCGTTCGTGCTGGCGCTGCGGCCGTTCAGTTCGTCCGGGCGCAGATCATCGCGCGGCGACAGTTGCCACAGGGCCTTTCTGACGCCGTAGAGCGCCGCCATGGCGTCGTTGAAGCCGCTGAACCATTGCGGGCGCTGGTGGCCCTCGTCGGCGTAGCTGACCATGCCGTAGGGGTTCTTGCCGAACGCCTCGCGCGCCGCAGCTTCCTTGGCCGGTTCATCGCTGATGTCGCGGATCGCCGCGTGGTAGACCAGAGCGCCTTCGGTGTAGGCTTGGGCGGCCTCCCGGCGTTGCTGTTCGCGGGCCTCGTAGGCACGGTCGATTTTGGCGGGGTCGGTGATGAGAGCGGTCGGTCCCGGCATGTGATCTGATCTCCTGCGTGAGTGCCCGAAGGCGGCGTGAACTGTCTCCATAAAAGAAGCCGGGCAGGCTGTCAACCTACCCGGCTTTGAAAAGTGCAGCGTGTTGACTGCTGCTTATTTCTTGCTGCGCTTCGACGGGGTGCTGGGCGCGTCGGCGTCGTCCGGGCTGTCCGGCGGCGTGTCGCCCGGATCGGCTGGCGCGTCCTCGGCTTCCAGCGCGGCGAAGGTGTCCTCGGCCGTATCCAGTTCGGACAGGCTGCGGGTGCCTTCCGTCTCGGCGTCGCCGTTCACCGGCTTGACGACGGCTTCTTCGAGTTGGCCCACGGCGTCGCCGTGCTGGACGCCAGCGTGGAAGTCGCGACCGTCCGGGTCGTCCTGCGTCAGGTCGTGTTGCTCGGCGACCTTCGTGTTGCGCTCGCTGGCCTTGCGGACGGCGGTGCTGTCCACGATGGCCCAGCCTTCCAGCCGGTCGTCACGGTGCTTCGAGCCGATCCGGGCGCGCTCGCGCTCGACGTAGGCGGCGTCATGGGCGTGGGCGTCCGACAGGCGCTCGCTGGCCGTGTGGAGCGTCCCGTCAGGGCGGCGGAGTGTCAGGGTCAGGAGCTTCATGGCTTCCTCCGTGGATGGGTGGTCAGGATACGGGCAGGCACGTCGGGTATTCAAGGCAGGGGCTAGAGGATGTCCCACGGGTCATCGCCCGCCAGAACCAGAGGCTCGGGCGGCTCGTATGGATCATCACGCAGCAGAGGACGCCACGGCTGGTCAGGGCGCTCAAGGACATAGACTTGAGGGACCAGTTCGTAGTCCATGATGTCAGCGATCAGTTCCATGGTCTCCGGGGCCAGTTGCGCCGTCATGCCCGCGCAACGCCGCCCTGTGGCCGTAGGTTCCGCCTAGAGGATGTCGAACTCGTCGGGCGTGACGGAGATGTCACCGGATCGGGCGGCGCGCTGCTGGTGCATGGCTTCGAGATCGGCGTTGGAGGGCACAGGCGCTTCGATCACCGCCGGGGCAGGCGACATGTCGAGCGCGGCCCAGTCCTCGTCGGCAGGACCGTCCGAGTCCGGTAGCACGATGTCCACGCCGGAGCCGTCATACGGAGTGTCGTCCGGCACCACGTCGCCGCGCTCGTAGGCTCGAAGGAAGGCGGCCATCCGGTGCTGGATGTCAGCGTAGTCCTTCACGAACTGCCAGTCGTATTTGCCCTTGCGCTTGATGACGCCGATCAGGGCCAACAGGCGGGGATGCGGAGGGACCGATGAGACCGGAAGACCGTCCGCCAGCCAAATCCGGTAGGCATCAGGCATCAGCACGGCGAGCTTGAACGGGTCCGTCTCGCCGTCAACCAGCGCACGGGCTACGGCGCGCATCATGTGAGGCACGGCCCACTCTTGGTCGGCGACGGTGAAGTGTTCGCGACCGGGCAGCGTCCGAAGCGTGACGAGGCCCGCGCCGTCCTTATCGCCTAGACTGCGGATCAGGCGACCGTCGATCCCGCCGTCCTTCCACGGGACGCCGTTCTCGTCGAGAATGCGCCGCAGGATGTCGGCGACATGCGGTTCCAGATACGGGGACGCAGGACCGTCCTTCCTCAAGACACCGCCGCTGCGCCTGAACGCCAGTTCTTCGAGCGCCAGCGTCAACTCGCGGCTGGGATTATAGCCATCCCCCCGGAACGTCGGGAGCAACACCCCCAGCACTTCAAACAAGATACCCCCCTCATGTTTTTCGATGGGGGGTGTCCCGGAGAGCCAGTCGATGATCGGCTGCGGTAGCTCGGCCAAGACATCGGCCAAGGGCATCAGCGGCGTCAGGGTCCGCTTATCGTTCGACAGGGGTTGCAGGTGCTTCGCGAACGCCATGCCCAGCCGGTTGAGGGTCGCGCCGGACACGATCTCGCCGTTTATGCCGAATGGTCCGGGTTTTATGTCGGTCAGTTTCCAGTCGGTCAGGCCGCGCTCGAAACGCACGAACTGGCTGGTGCCGAAGACCACCGGGCGGGGGTGTTCAGCCCGCAGTTCCAGCAGGGCGGCGTGGAGGGGGCGAGGCAGCCGAATCCAAGCACGGCGGGCTTTTTCGAGGCAGAGGACCATGGGATGAAGCTCCTGAAATACATCTTGAACCAATCTATATAGCCGGTGCGGTCGGCTCTGGCAAATCTGAATAAAAGGCGGCTCGGGAGGGGTCGGCAGGGGTGCCGGGGAGGCTTATTCCTTTATTCCAGCATAAACCGAAACCGGGAGGCCATGTAGCAGCAGGAATATAATCTATCTCCGATGAGGGAGATGATGCCGATGAGCATAATGCGGACGATGTAGCTATCGGGGTTGACGACGACATCAAGTAACATGCCATGTCTATCTATTGATCCTCTTAGCATGGGACTATCTTATTTTTCTTAATAAAATAAAATAAAGATAAAAGCTAAGGATCGGCTGTCCTTGGCCGCAGTCCGGGTCAAAACGGCAGAAGGTGATGCGCCAAATCAGTTTCGAGGCCAGATCGGCGCGGAAAACTGTGAAGGTGATTCGGAAAATCGGTTTCAAAGCTAGGATCAAATGAGAAATATGGTAAATCTGCATAAAACGGGGGCGTGACGTTAACCTTAATACGCCGTTAACCTTAAAAAGTAGGGTTAACGCGGCATTAAGGTTAATCGGACGTTAGGGTTAACACGCCGGTAAGGTTAAAAGTTAAGGTTAACCGGACATAGTGACGAAGTAAGGTTAATCGGCATAAAACTGTTAACCTTACCACGCTGTTAGGGTTAATCCGGTGTTAGGGTTACTGGCCTGTTAAGGTGACTTATTAAGGTTAACCCGGTCACGCTGTTGGTTAACGCGCGTTAACCTTATCAAACATGGTTAAGCAGCCGTTAATCACGATCATGGTTAATGTTCCATATATGACCGGAACATTAACCAGTCCGCAGAACGCAGGAAGAACAAAACCGGCACGTTTGCGAACTATAACTTTTTCGACCCATGACACCGGACAGGGCCTAAAACCGCTCCACGGGCTTAAAAACGGCCTTTACGGCGGTTCTCATTATGGGACAGGTTTTCAGCGTCTTTTTCACGCCGTCCGCATCAAAACCGGGCCGGACAAAGCAGCCCAGATCACGCCGTCCGCATCATTGCGGCATGTTTTCGCCCGTATCAGGTCGCCGCCAGTGATTATTCGCCCCGCTTTGCGCCGGTATCAGCACAAAACTTGCCTGATTTGACAGACACGCAGGACGCATTAAAAGGGGCTTCGCCCCGTCGGATGACGCGGCGGCCGGTTCTTTGACATCGTTTATCCCCTCCCCGCGACCCTCTCTTGAGGGCCGGGCCTTTGTGCATCCCTTCGCGGGAACTGACACACTGACAAACGAAACCCGCCGCAATCACGCGGCATTCCGAGACAGGAAACGACAATGCAACATCGCCTTATGACTGACACGGCCGTTATGACGGCCCGCCCCGCCCCGCTCGCTCCGGCCGCCCGGTTCAATCCGCGCCAAGCCGTCGCCGCTCCCGCCGCTGACTGGCGCGTCACTTTCGCGCTCGCCGCCGTCGCCTTCGTCGCCGCCTTCGGCGTCGTCGCGTTCGTCCTGTAAGGGGGGCCGCGACATGCAACGCATCGTTCTAGTGACGATCAATGACCGCGCCGACTTCGGAAAGCAGTTGGCGCGGGAAGCGTTCGCCAGCCGCAACACGGCGTCCGAATGGGCCGCCGAGAAAACGGCCGAACTTCTCGCCGCATCCGATGACCCGGACTACTGCGACCCCGTGGCCGACTTTGACGACGTGTGGCTTACGCCGCTCTCCGCCGAAGAAGTCGCGGCGGCCGAACAACTCGAACGCGCGAAGGCCGCGAACGCCTTCTACAATCTCGACAACGCGAGGGACTAACGACCATGGCTAAGTCATTCCATTCCAAGCTCCGCGACGCTCTGGACCACGACCACTTGAGCGAGGGCCGCCTTTCAACGGCGGATCATTACAAGCTCAAGCGCGCCCTTCGCGAAGCGACCATGCGCGGCCGTGAGTTCACGACGGCGGAGGAACTGGCCCAGTTCATCGCAACCGGCAGGCGGTTCCAATGAGGGGCCGCCGTCTGCGAAACGTCGCCGTGCTGAAAGGCCCGAACGGCTATCCGATGGACAACGGCGAGCTTAAGCAGGCTCTCGGCTGCGACCCGAAAAAGCATTGGCCTGACGCGGGCGTTCCGGTGACGCTGGTCCAAGGTCATCTCGTCAAGGTTCTGCCTAAGCAGCCGTTCATCTCGCGCCGCGCCGTTGTTCAATGCCAACGCTGCAAAACGTGGCGTTGCGTCGGGCATATCGGGCAACACATGCAAGGGAGCCTCTGCAAATGAGCATCCGGGACACACTGATAAGCGGCGACGAAGCGCGAGACATTCGCGCCCGTGTCGATCAATACGCCGAATGGGCCGAACAGTTCAGGAAGCCGAACGGCTGGACCGTGATTACGCCGGACGAACAAAAGCGCGCCCCGGTTACTGTCACGAACGAAGAACGGGGCCGCCTTGAGCAATACGAAGTCTGGCGCGACCCGCCGGAAAGCCTGTTCTGCTACGTCTCGCCGCTTGGTGACGGGCGGATCAAAGCGGCCGTCTGGACTGGCGACCCGCTAGGCTTCGGAAACTGGGGCGACGAATACCGCTCAAACTTCGGCGACGGCCGCCGTTCCGTCCGCGTCATCATCGCGGGTTACGTCTACAGCGGAACGGCTTTCGTGACTGCTGGCGACTACGCCAGACTTCGGCGCGGCAAGCGTCATCCGCACTAAGCAGACCACAACTTAAACCCCGTCCGAGACAGGACACGGAGAACTAATCACATGGCACTTTCAAACAGCATGGTTGCTCATACTTGGGCCGCCGGAACGAAACCGCACGGCAAGAGCAACAACGGCAACTTCTACTTTGACGGCCGCATTCTCTATTCCTACGGCTCGCACTTCGCCGTGGGCGTCCGGCTGAACAATGAACAAGCCGTCCTGAATAGCGACAGCTATTCAATCTCGACTTCCGGGATGCAAAGCGACGCGCGCTCCGCCGTCAGTCACTTTGAGACTGTCAGCGTTCCGAAGTTGCAGGACATCGCCCGCGACCTTTCATACGTCGCGAACAACGGCGCGAAGAACAGTCCGCATCACGTCGCCGCCATCATCGCGCATATCGAGACACACGCGGCGGCGCTTATCGGCGAAGTTCAGGTTTACGACCGCGACGCGCCGGACCCGCGATATGCGGACGCCGAAGAACAGCAGCCGTGGATGCGCGGCGCGTATGTCGGGACGGGCGAGACACAGGCCGCGCGCCTGCTGCGGTTCTGCGGCATTCCGGCCGCTCGCGCCGCCGCTGCGATCAAACGCGGAACCGCGAAGGCGGCCCGCAACGCCAAGGCGGAAGCGGCGGCCGAACGGAAGCGGGCGAAGGCGGAAGCCGTCGCCGTCGCGGACATGACGGCGAACGAGCGGGATTCGTGGCTGGCGTCGCGGTTCTACATTCGGCCCTTTGACGGGAGCTATCAGGACGCCAGCACGGCCGAACGCTACCGGGAGGCGTCAAAGGTGCTTTTCCGGCTGATTAAGGCGGGCAAGGCGGAGAAGCTGTCGGCCGCGCGCCTTGGCCGCCTCAAGGGCCACAGGGCGGCCGTTCTGGCGATCCTCAAGGCGTATGACGACGACGCGGCCGGAATGATTGCCGCCTATCACGCCGAACGCTTCGCCAACTGGAAAGCGCGCTACAGCGCCGCCACTGACGACGCGGCCCGGCTCGCCGTCTGGCGCTCTAACGGCGTCAACGCGGGGGCCTATGCGGAAGGGTCGCCAGAACGGGCGGAGCTTGAAGCAGCGGACGCCGAAGGGCGGAGGCTGGATAGCGCCGAACGCATGGCGAAGCAGGCGCAACAGCGGGCGGAATGGCTCGCAGGCGGGCCGCGACACACGCGCCTAGACGGGCCGGACGGAACGGCGCTTGTTCGCCGTTCACCGGACGGCGAGCGGCTGGAAACGTCGCACGGCGCAGACGTGCCTTGGGATCACGCCGTCAAAGCGTTCCGGTTCATCGCCTTGTGTGTGGCGCGCGGCGAAGCGTTCCACACTAACGGGCGCGTCGTCCGCGTCGGGCCTTTCCGCGTGGATAGCATCACGCCGGAAGGCGACATGCGGGCCGGATGTCACACGTTCAAATGGTCCGTCATGCGCGAGCTTGCGGAACGTGAAGGCGTCCTGACGCTCGCGCCGTCTGACGAAGCCGTTCAGGTGAACGCTTGAACGCCGAACAAGAGCAACGCCGGGACGCCACGCTAGAGGCGTTCCGGCAACGGGAGCGGGCCGCCATGGCGGCGACGCTGGCGGAGGCCCGGCAAGCCGTCCGCGTCGTCCGCATTGGAGCGGGAGGGCGCGGGGGCCTGCTAGGCGTCGCCGTGGCGCTGCTAACGTGGCCCTTCGCACACATGAAGATGTGAGGAAGTAGAGACTAAGTAGAGCGCAAGTAATCGCAGGCATTAGTTCAGCGGTTTACTTGCGCTCATCTTGTCATCGTCAGTAATGCACAAGTAAAGAGGAAGTAAACGCGACCATGAATAAAGCATATCCCCCAATGAATACTTGGCGGGCGGCTTCGTCGGGCCTGACAGCGAATGTGTCTACGCAGGCGCAAAAATAGTGCAAAACGGAATGTCAAAAGTGCAAAACGAGGCAGTCCTGAATAAACTGCATGTAATCGCTATCTTTAATCGCAGAATGCCCCAAATCGCCCGAATAGACCCGAATATGGCGCAGATTTTTCAGAAATATCCGCATCAAAAGTGCAAAATGAGCCAATCTGAATAAAATAGACAGCGGCCCCGGCCCAAGCAGCCTTGACGCCGCACCGGCCGTCCAGCATTTTCGGCGCATGTCCGCTCTCGCCCTCCACGACGACTATACCCGCGTCGAACCGCTCGGCCCTGCCGAGAAGGCGGAGATCATCGACGCCCTGTATCGGTATTTCTCGATGCAGAAGGTCGTCGAGAAGACCGGCTACGATCTGCGGCGCATCATGACCGCCGTGGACGAAGACCCGGAGTTCTCGAACATGATGGCGCTCGCCGAAAAGCACCTGTCGGTGCTGGGCGAAGACGAGCTTAAGCGCCGGGCGATCCACGGCGTCGAATCGGTCGTCGTCGCGAACGGCCGGGTCGTCTACACCGTCGTCGATGGCGTCCGTAAGCCGATGGTCGAGACCAAATACAGCGATAGCCTTCTCAAGACCTATCTCGAAGCCAACCGCCGCGACAAGTTCGGGGCCAAGCTCGAAGTGACCACCACGCACAAGGGCGTGATCGCGCTCCCTGCGTTCTCCCCGGAGATGATGCAGCTTCTCTTGGCCGATGCCAGAGGCGAAGCGGTCGAACTGATCGTGGACCGGGAGATGGAAGCAGGCGACAAGCCGGAAGTGATCGACGCCGAGTTCACGGTGGTAGGCGAGGCAGCCAATGAGGATGCCGAGTTCACAGGCGGGACGGTCCCGGAGTCGGCCAAAGAGTTCGACATCCTGTGAAAATCCGCGTCTCGCCAGAGCTATACGCCGCCTATCAGGCTGCGAAGAAGGCGTTCGACAACGCCGCGTGGCGTCCAAACAGCGTCGCCCAGTGCCTTGCCATCAACTGCACGGACCCGGAGCTTCTGCTTGAGGGCAACCGGGGCGGCGGCAAGACGATCACGCTGCTGATGACCTACGCCGTCCATGTGGACAAGGGATACGGCGCTGCATGGCGCGGGATCATCTTCCGTAACACCTACAAGGCGCTGGAAGACATCATCAACCAGTCCAAGAAGGTGTTCTGGCGCATCTGGCCCGACGCGACCTTCAACGAGACGGAGCGTCTGTGGAAGTTCCCCGGCGGGGAGACGTTGAAGTTTTCGCAGTTCGCGACGCCTGACGACTACAACACATGGCACGGTCAGGAGTTTCCCTTCATCGGCTGGGAGGAACTGACGAACTATCCGACCGACGCCTGCTATCGGTCGATGATGTCGTGTAACCGCTCTAGCTCGCCGGGCATTCCGAAGTTCATCCGCGCGACGACCAATCCGTCCGGCCCCGGCAAGCGATGGGTGAAGAACCGCTGGCAACTGCCGACCATGCGGAACAAGCTGATCGAAGACGCCAAGGACGACGAAGGCTACGAAGTCCCGAACCGGATGTCGCTGCACTTCAAGTTCGAGGACAACCTTGATCTGGTGCGGGTGGACCCGAAGTATATGTCGCGGGTGCGTCAGTCCGCGATGAACGCCGAGATCAGGAAGGCGTGGGTCGAAGGCGACTGGAACAGCCGGAGCGGCGGGTTCTTCGACGACTGCTTCTATCCCGAAGTCCACATGCTGCCCAAGTTCGTCATCCCGAAGGGCTGGAAGCTGTTCCGGGCGCTCGACTGGGGCTACAACGCGCCCTACAGCTACGGCGTCTACGCGGAGTGCCCGGAGACGACGATTGTGGACCTTGCGCCCAAGCGCGAAGTCGTCAACGGGATCGTCGTGGACATCCCGCGCCAGATGCAGTTCATCCGGGGCGACATCATCCGCGTGTTCGAGGACTACGGCTGGGTGCCGACGAACGGGCAGAACAAGGGCGTCCGTCTGTCGCCAGCCGCAGCGGCCGAACGCTTCAAGATGCTTGAGATGAAGTGGGGCATCCACTCGCTCGTCAAGGGCGGCGTCGCCGGGGTCGATCTCTGGAACACGCAGACAGACGACAACGCGCCGATCCACCAGTTCGAGGTCCGCAAGCTGGACATGGACAAGGCGGACGTGACGCGAGGCAGCCGTAAGGGCGGTTTGATGACGCTCGTCAGCTACCTTGAGAATGCCTTGCCGAAGAAGGTAGACGGCATGGTCCTGCCGAGAGAGCTTCCGGCGCTGTTCTTTATCGAAGACAACAACGCGCAGGCGCTTCGCATCCTGTCCGAGATCACGCCGGACCCGGAGAACCCCGACGACTTCCACAAAGACGCGGAAGACCATATCGTCGATGAGATCAGATACATCCTGTCGCGTCGGGACAGGACCATCAGGCAGCATCACGCCTGATCGCCGCGTCCCGGCTTGAAAACCCCTTCACCCCTCGCGTAGGCTCCGCCGATGGCCCGACAACCCAAAGCAGTCGTAGACAAGGCCCGGCGTCAAGCCCGGTCATCCGTGAAGGCGACGGACCCTTCCACCCCCTCGCTCGCCTACACGGCGATGGCGGGGCGCTGGGCGTTGATCTCCACGGTCCTCGGCGGCACCGAAGCCATGCGGGCGGCCGGGAAGACCCTGCTGCCGCAGCACGAGGGCGAGGGCGATCTGCGCTACCGCAATCGGCTCTCGACGGCGACCCTGACCAACTACACGGCGCTGACGCTGGATCACTGGACCGGGAAGCCGTTCTCGAAGCCCGCCGTCATGTCGAAGGACACTGACCCGGAGATCGCGAAGCTCGCCGAAGACATCAACCTGTGCGGGGATGAGTTCACAGTCGTCTTGAAGGACTGGTTCACGAAGGGAATGGCGAAGCAGGTTGCTTACTGCCTCGTGGACTTCCCGGAAGTGCCGGATCACATTCGCGAGCGCGGCGTGTCCTTGGCCGACGAAAAGCGTCTGAACCTGCGGCCCTACTGGGTCATCATGCCTGCGGAGGCAGTAATCGCGCCCCGCAAGGAGCGGATCAACGGCGAAGACATCTTCACGAACGTCCGCTATTACGACAACGAGACTGTCTACGACGGGTTCGAGGAAAAGATCAAGGTCCGCATCCGGGAGTGGGATCGGAACGTGGTCTCGCGCGACGAGTTCGGCGAGGAACAGGAAGTCGAGATCAGGCAGCGCGTCCACGTCAAGAACGGCAACCGCTGGGACGCCGGGCCGTGGAAGAAGGTCGAGTTTTCGCGCATTCCGCTCGTCGAGTTCAACACCGGCAAGATGGAACTGCTTGATCTGGCGTATCTGAACGTCACGCACTGGCAGTCGGCGTCGGATCAGCGGAACTGCCTGACGGTCGCGCGTTTCCCGATCCTCGCTGGTAAGGGCGTGTCGGAAGACACGGTGGTCACGCTGGGACCATACAACTTCCTCGCGTCGAAGGACTCGGCGTCCGAGTTCTACTATGTCGAACACACGGGCGCGGCGCTCGACGCCGGACAGGTCGATCTCGACGGCCTGACCGAAGACATGGCGATGTATGGCGCGGAGATGCTGAAACAGCGTCCCGACCGCGAGACTGCCACGTCGCGGGTGCTGGATCAGGCGGAGAACACCGCGCCCCTGCAAGTCCACACCTTCAACTTCGTCAGCGCCGTCAACATGGCGCTGTTCTATACGGGCCTGTGGCTCGAAAAAGAGGAAGGCAAGTTCGTTGCGCGTGTCGAGATCGACACAGACTTCGCCGTCTCGGCCGAAGCGTCCGAAAAGATCGGCAACATGAAGGAACTTCGGAAGTCGGGCGACGTTTCGCGCAAGCAACTGCTGACCGCGATGAAGGAAGCCAAGGCGATCCCGGAGAGCTTCGACATCGCAGCCAACGACACCGAACTGCTGGCAGAGGCGGAAAGGAAGGCACAAGCCGCCGCCGACGCCGCGAAGAAACTGGCAGCCGCCAGTCCAGAGCCGGAGGGGACCGCTCCGAAGGCATCAACAACCCCGGAGAAGAAGACATGAAGACCCCCCGTATCGGCTACATCGTCGTCGTCCATGATCGCGGTCGCCCGCAGGCCGGTCGCGACGTTCACCCGGCCATCGTGACGCAGGTCATCAACGAGAAGGCGGGCACCATCGCCGTGCGCGTCCTTCCCGAACAGGGCGTGGACTATCCGATCAAGGCCATCAACTACATGCACGGCGACTCCTACATGGAGGGCCTGTCGTGGCGCTACCCGGACGACGAGGCCACGGCTTCGACCGGCGGCGGCTCGGCGACCGCGCCGGAACCGCAGGACGTGATGGCCCCGACGCCGGGCGACCACGAGCCGCGCACCGTCGCGGGTGAAGCCGTCGCCAAGCCCGGCGACGCGCCCAAGGACGGCGAAACCAGCGACGTGACCGGCGACGGCTCGCTCGCGGCGCAGGACGGCCAGACCGACGCCGCCAGCGGCGAGGGCGACGATCCGTTCTCGGGCCTGACCGACAAGCCGGAGGACGGCAAGAAGCCGACCGATGGCGCTGACTCGTCGTCGGTCGCCAACGCGGCCGGGAACGTCGCCGACACCGCCGCCGGAGCCGACGCCAACACGTCGGACGCCACGAAGGGCAGCCTGACGGCCGCCTCGGAAGGCGCGCAGAAGGCGGGCGACAAGGCCGCCGACGCCAAGGACGACAAGAAGCCCGCCGCCAAGAAGTAAGCGGCAGGCTGCGGAGCCGCCCCGGTTAGCGCCGGGGCGGCTTTCCGTCCATCAATCGAACTCACGAGAAAATCATGGATCGCGTCGTCCGCATCATCGCCCTACTCGTCATCATCGCCCTGTTGGCGCTGTCCGTGTGGGCACCCTCTCTGATCCCAGTCGGCATCCGTGCGCTGATCGGCTGGATCGCCGTGTCGCTCGTGGGGATCGGCGCGGTTCTTCTGTTCGTCATGTGGACCTTCGCGCAGGCGATGCGGTCCTAGCGGAGAAGTCCAATGTCGCTGAACCCGTTTGCGGGATGGTCCGCACCGAAAGCCAAGGCCGCGCCGGGGGAAGGCGCAGCCATCAATCCCGCCGCTCCATTCGCAGCCGCCTTCTGGATCGCGTGGGCGCTCCTGCAAGTCGGCGTCCGAGAGATCGTCGGGGGCAAGCACTCCACGATCATCATGGGATGGGTGCGGGAACTCGGCGCGAAGGCGCTGGGCATCAAAGTCAATGACGACGAGACGCCATGGTGCGGCACCTTCGCCGCCATGGTGATGAAGAAGGCAGGTTTGACGCTGCCACTGATCGCTGTCCGCGCTTCACAGTGGGGGAGGGCTGGGAACTGGGGCCGCGAACTGCTGGCACCGCGTCCGGGCTGCATCATGGTCTTCACGCGCAACGGCGGCGGTCACGTCGGCTTCTACATGGGCGAGACCAAGACGCACTTCCGCATTCTCGGCGGCAACCAGTCCAACAGCGTCAGTCTGGCGTGGATCGCGAAGGATCGCTTGGCCGAAGGTGGGATGCGCTGGCCCAAGGGTGTGCCCCTGCCCGCCGCGTATCGCATCCATCTCAAGCCGAACGGCGAGACGGCTTCGAGCAACGAAGCGTAAAAGCCCTCTCGACAGACGCGGCTCTAGTCAGCTAGGGTCGCGTCACTGTTCATCACCCCCGTCACGCACGGCTCAACACAGGGTTTCGCTTCCCATGGAAGACTTCTACTTCGAGGACAACGCTGAACTCCCGGAGGCGGAGTTCGAGAGCAAGGTTCCGTCCGACTTCCGGTTCGCCTACGTCAAGGGCGACGGCGGCACCTACAAGCTGAACGACCAATACAGCGCAGCCGCCAAGCTGATCGACGGTCGCGGCCGGACGCTCAAGCAGACCAAGGCCACGAACCAGTCGGTCGGTCTGGAATCGAAGACCCGCCGCGAGGCGCTTGAGAAGTGGGTCGCGGAGACCGGCTTCGAGTCGCCGGAGGACGCGAAGGCCAAGCTGACCGAACTGAACGAAAAGCTGGCGTCGAAAGCCTCCATCAAGCCGGAGGAAGTTCGCGCTGCCATCGAGAAGGAGTTCACGGACAAGCTCACGGGGGAGCAAACCAAGAACCAGAAGATGTTCGCGACCCTCGAAAAGCACCTGCGCGACAAGGACGCGCTGTCGGCGCTGGCGGAACACAAGGGCAAGGCCGGTCTGCTGATGCCCGTGATCCTCGCCAACACGAAGGTCATGCAGGACGACGACGGCGAATACTTCACGGCGGTCCTGAACGCCAAGGGCGAAGTCCGCGCCGGATCGGACGGCGGTCCCATGTCGATCAGCAAGTTCGTCGAGGAACTGAAACAGAACCCCGAATACGCCGTCGCGTTCGAGGGAACGCAGAAGACCGGCGGCGGGGCCGACCCGAAGGCGCAGCAACAGCAACGCCACCAGCCGACCAACACGGAACGCCAGCAGCAGGGCGAGAGCCGCCAGCAGCGCGGCGTCAGCAAGATCAGCGCGGGCCTCGCCGCCCGGTCCTGATCGAAAACATCAACGGGCGACTTGAAAACGTCCGTTAACCATGACAAGGATCAGGGCGCGCTCACAACGCGCCCTGTTTCGTTCCGGGGGGATACCCGGCGCAGGGGGCGGGACACGGCACGGGGGGATACCCGGCGGGTCCACAAGAGCGGTGAAAACCCCTTTTCGTGGAGAGACCCCCATGGCGTCCGTGACGCTCGAAGAAGCCGGGAAACTGGCCCAAGACCAACTCGTTCAAGGCGTGATCGAGGAAATCATCGACTCGAACCCGATGTTCGAGATTTTCCCGTTCGAGGGCATCGACGGCAACTCGCTGGCCTTCAACCGCGAGAACACGCTGGGCGACGTGCAGGTTCTCGGCGTCGGCGGCACCATCACCGCCAAGAACCCGGCGACCTTCACGAAGGTCAACGCCAACCTGACCACCATCCTCGGCGACGCCGAAGTCAACGGGCTGATCCAAGCGACCCGTTCGGGCAACGTCGATCAGAAGGCGCAGCAGATCGCGTCCAAGGCGAAGTCCGCCGCCCGCAAATATCAGGACATGATGATTAACGGCACCGGCACCGGCGACGAGTTCGTCGGCCTGCGCGGTCTCGTTGCGAACAGCCAGAAGGTCAGCGCCAAGACCGGCGGCGTGGACACGAACGGCGGCGTCCTGACGTTCGAGCTTCTGGACGAACTGCTCGACCTCATCAAGGACAAGGACAGCCGTCCCGACTTCCTGATGATGTCGGCCCGTGAGCGCCGCCGCGTCATGCAACTGCTGCGCGCCATGGGCGGTGCGTCCCCGGCCGATGTCTACACGATGCCGTCCGGCGAACAGATCATCGCCTACAACAACGTGCCGATCTTCGTGAACGACTACATCCCGACGAACCTGACGCGCGGCACGGCGTCCAACGCCTCGGTCGTCTTCGCCGGGACGTGGGACGACGGCTCGCTGACCCACGGCATCTCCGGCCTGACGGCCAAGAACGCCGCTGGCATCAGCATCGTGGAAGTCGGCCAGTCGGAAACCAAGGACGAGGAAATCACCCGCGTCCGCTGGTATACGGGTCTGGCGAACTTCTCGCAGAAGGGCCTCGCCATGCTGCAATACGTCGTCCCGCCTGCGGGCTAAGACGACTTGCGCCTGCGGCGGGTCTGGCTCTATGGTCAGGCCCGCCGGGGCCTCTTTTCTGGAACCGGCTTTCACGTCCACTCAATAGGGATCATCAGACAGTCCGATGAAAGCCGAGAACCAATCCATGCTGATCGAAGAAGCCCAAGGGCAGCAAACGATCCAAGCCCTGTTCATGCAGACCGGGCCGAAAGAAGAAGCCGTCATTCTGAACTGCCGGTTCGAGCGCAACGGCGAAGACGGGAAGCTCTATTACGTCTTCGCAGGCACCGCCGACCACTACATGATGTTCCGGGAACTGATGCGCGACTACGCCGTCTTCCCGGCGCACGAAGTCGAAGGCCATCCGTCCAATCCGGCGACGCAGGCAGCCGCAGCCCAAGAGGCCGGTGAAGCCGCCCCGGTGGTCGATACGGCTCCGAACGAAACGAAGTCCACCGCCGACACTGGCGAGACGCCGCCCGAACTGTCCGTGACGGACGGGATCGTGGTCACTCCCGAAGGAGCCGCCGATGACGCATCGGTTCACAGTCCCGAACAACCTGCCAACGGCGGGCAATCCGCGTCCGGTGACGCTGGTGCGACCGGCGCCAATGACGGGCGGGGTGTCGATGTTCACGGGGGCGCAGATGATGGGCGACCCGGAACTGCGGATCGGAGTGCGGGGGGAGAAGCCGCCGCCCCGAACGCATCTGGCACCGTCGATCCTCAAGTAACCGCCCCGGCCGCGAAGCCGGACCCGTTCGCTGATCTGTAACCCCGAAGGAGAGCGCCGATGGCCTCGCTGATCTACAATAAGGCCATCGACGCGCTGGTTCGCGCAGGCATCAACTTCGCGTCCGACGCCTTCAAGGTGATGCTGGTCACGTCGGCCTACACGCCGAACAAGGACACGCACGAGGATCGCGCCGACGTGACCAACGAAGTCGTCGGCACCGGCTACACCGCCGGGGGCGTGGCGACGACTCCGACGATCACGCTGGACACGACCAACGACCGGGTGGACATCACCTTCTCGAACGTCTCGTGGGCCAACGCCACGATCACCGCTCGGGCGGCCGTCATCTACAAGTCCACGGGCGTCGCCGCCAACGACACCCTGATCGCCTATGTGGACTTCGGCAGCGACGTGTCCTCCACAAACGCCGCGTTCGCCGTCACCTTCTCGTCGGCGCTCCGCTTCCAGAACTAGCTTCCGGGCTAGGGCCGATCTACGATGAAGGCGGGCAGGCTCCAATCGGGCTTGCCCGCCTTTTTCATACCGTCAGGAACTCGCGGTGGCTGACTTCACGCTAGGCCCAGCAGACGTTATCAGCGCCGGTTACACTGGCGCTGCGAAGACGTATGAAGTCACGTTCAACGGCTACATTGAGATCAAGGCGTGGGGCGCAGGCGGTGGCGGCGGCTGGGTTCACAGCAGCATCATCACCGCGAACTATCGGACTGGTGGCGGCGGGTATGTTGACTGCCGTATCCCGGTGGCGGTTGGCGACATCATCAAGATCGAAGTCGGACAAGGCGGTCGGCGCGCATCGTCAGTCACCGCCGGATCGGAAGGCGGCTGGCCGGATGGCGGACGCGGCACGAGGGGCACGGCAGGCGCAGGCGGGGACTTCTACAGGGGCGGCGGTGGCGGCGGCTCGACGCGGGTCTACAAGAACGACGCTCTGATCCTCGTGGCCGGAGCGTCGGGTGGCGGCTGCCGGGGTTTCGGTGGGGCTGGCGGCGGCACGACGGGTGGAACCGGCAACGCGGGTGCAACGGGCGGAACCCAGCAGGCCGGAGGATCGGTCGGTGGTTCGTTCCTGAAAGGCGCGGATGCACCACTGGCTCCGGCAACCGGGTCCAGTTCCGGCGGTGGCGGGGGTGGGTATTATGGCGGCGGATATGACGGTGACGCCACGAACGTCGCAGGCGGCGGTGGCGGCTCTGGATACCTGAACGCCCAGTTCGGGCAGAACATTCAAGGCACGAACGGTCAGACGGGCCTCGCTGCCAAGAACACCGACCCCGATTACGTCGCAGGCGTCGGACTGGGCGGTCTGACGTATGCCAACGCAGGCACGACGGACGGCGGCGACGGTCGCGTGGTCATGCGGCAGAACGACGGCAGCGAGTTCGCACTCGTCGAAGAAGCATGGACACCGCTGACCAATAACGCGGCTGCAACGCAATCGTGGGTGATCTCGAAGAACGGCGTCGTCGAGATGGACCTGTGGGGCGCTGGTGGTGGTGGCGGCATGTCCAGCATCGTCGGCCCCGGACCCGGAGGCTACCCGCGAGGCGGTGGTGGCGGTTACACGCGCGCCAAGTTCACGGTCGCCGTGGGAGACGTGCTGGAAGTCAAGGTCGGCCGTCCGGGCAGGGCGGCGCGAGCCGACAACTCGTCGCCCATGGGTGGCGGTTGGCCGGATGGCGGCACCGCAGGCAACAACTCGTCAGGATCATCGCAGTCGGGTTCGGGCGGCGGCTCAACGCAGGTATTCGTCAATGGAACGCTGATGGCTGTCGCCGGGGCGGGCGGCGGTGGTTCGATTCCGACGCGCGGCGATAATCCGGGCGCTGGGGGCGGCACGACCGGCCAGAACTCCGTGGACAGCACGGACAGCGTGAATGCGGCCACGGGCGGTTCGCAGAGCGCCGGGGGCATCAACCCGGAGTTCCCGGACGACACGGGCTATCACGGCGGCTATCTGCAAGGCGGCAACGGACGCCCGGCGGGGATCGCGGCCAACGCCACCGACAGCCGATGCTCCGCAGGCGGCGGGGGCGGTTACTATGGGGGCGGCGGCTCGGGCAAGACGGGCAGCTACTTCCGGGCTGGCGCGGGCGGTTCCGGCTACGTCCGACCGGGCGTGATCGAAGGCAGCACAGAGGGCGGCAATCTCGGCACTCCGGCGCAGATCGCACACACGCGCTATCCCGGCAGCAACGTAGCCTACGGCGGTCAAGGTGGAGGGTCGTATGGCGCTGTCAACGACGGCAATCCCGGATACGCCGTCTATTACTTCGAGCCGGTCACAGGGGCTTTCGGTCCCATCGGAACTGTCTCGCGCGCACAGAACGTCGAAGGTGCCGCTTCGGGCGGGCTGACGTTCAACAACACGGTGCCAGTGACAGTGGCGGTCAGCGCCGTCAACGGCGTCGGTGACGGGGGAACGACGGTCGATGCCCTGCTAGGGCCTCTCGAAGTCTTCCTGACGCCGCCCGCTGTCGTGGCGCGGGTCAACAACGGCTGGGAAGGCCCGCTGCCGGGTCCGGTGACGACGGTCGCGCCAGAAGGCACGGCTGATACGCAGGTAAACGCCTTCGGTCAGATCGGCACCATTAACATCCTGTCCTTGCTCGAAGCCGGGCCAGAACAGGAAGCGAATGTCATCCTTGATCTCGTCTTCGAGTTCGATGGCGGGGTGTTCGTCGAGAGCCTGTTGGAAGCGGCGGTCACGGGCGCGGCAGCGGTGCCGAAGCCTCCGGCTGCGCTGCTGATCGGGGAAGTCGATGTCTCTCCGGTTAGCGGCTTCTATACGTCCGTGGATCAGGAAGCGCCTGCCGAACTCGACAGCATTGTCACCGCGTCTCCGATTGAAGGATACGCGGCGGAGGCGTTCGAGGCGACGCTGGACAGCACAGTCACGGCGACAAGCCTGCTGGGGGCATCGGCTACCGGAGCCGCCGCCATTGCCGCCCGCATCAGCTTCATCCCGGAGAACGGACAAGGTGGCGGGGTCGGCATCGGTGCGGTGAACGGGCGTCCCAGCACCCCGGACATGCAGTCGAGCGGCGATCTCGGGAAGGTCGCCGTTGATCCGATCCAAGGCGTCGCCCTGTCCGGCGATGACGTGGTGCTGGCGGTCGGCGTCATGCCGGATCGCGTCACAACGGAGTGGACCAACACCGACGCGATTCAAGCGCGCGGTGAAGGTGGCGCGTTCGCGCAGCTTAACCAAGGCGGCAGCAACAATCCGGCAGACAACTATCTGTTCCGGGTCTGGCGCAATACGAACATCAACGGCTCCGCAGTTGGTTCGGCTACGGTCACGGCAGACTTGTCGGCGACCATCACCTTCGCTGCACCGCAAGGCGTGACGATTCGGGGTCAGAGCATCGTCGCTCCCATCGGGACGGTCTTCGTGCGCCGCCCGTTCGCGGGGGCTGGCGAGAACCCGGCAATCGAAGGCGACGCGCTGGCGGGATACGATCTGCGGGACACGCCTATTCTCATCACGCCGCCGGAAGCAGGCTTCGCGATCAACGGCGAAGCGGTCGGGCAGGGCCAGCTTACGGTCGTGGTCCTGCCGCCCCCGGTAGAGGCGGCCGTGGGGCAGGACAGGCCGCTCGACATCCCCGGCCCGATCATCCTGACGCCCATGGAGGGCCAAGCCTACCCAGTGGCCCCGGAATCGGACGCACAGGCCGATCTCTCGGCGGTCGTGACGCTCCTGCCCCCGGAGGCCCAGCCGAACGTCTCCTTGGCCGTCATGCTGCCCGGCGCGGTGCGGGTCTCCCCGGTGCTGGCGGCCTTCAAGGTGGTGGCGGTCTCGGGCACGGCGGTCTTCATCCGTCAGGTGGAAGGAGAGGCCGTCTTCCGCCGAGTTGAAAACGCCGTCGCGGTCGTAGAGGATAGGATCGAAAGAACCGTCGTCTTCCGGGGCTAATCCGTGG
>Ga0196971_1000284_pt1 | contig 45831 bp, 64 predicted proteins | sample S1v_1013CmetaG_FD_148660 | JGI IMG/M metagenome (GOLD analysis project Ga0196971, IMG submission 148660) | Soil microbial communities from Anza Borrego desert, Southern California, United States - S1+v_10-13C | ecosystem: Environmental > Terrestrial > Soil > Desert | place: USA: California... | reverse complement strand
TTTTGCTAAATGCGCTGCTGCCTCCTCAGGAGTCTTAAATCCTCCGTCTGGAAATTTTAGGCCCTCCTCTGAAATAGCGACCGAAATCTGCTCTGGCTCGGGCTCTCGTCTAACTTCACGATTAAACTGAGAGCCGCAATCGAGACAGCTATAAGCTGTTCTGTCATAAGCCGGACCTTCTAAAAGCCGTTCCGACCCACAAATCGTACAGTTATCCATTAGTCTCTATCTTTACTATCAGTCCAACTAAGATCATCAGCATACCCTGTCCATCCACAATTCTCGCACACTATATCATTGTGAGGATAGAGTGAATCTCTAAACATCTCTGTTACGTCGGGTTTAGTAATGAATTCGTACTCACCGCATTCGGGGCAGGAATTAGGCATTACCTTGTCTCCTCAAGTCTAGCTACTCTTCGAGCTAAGGACCTAAGCTCATTCATAACTCCAGACTCCATAGAATCCATTCGAGCATGAAGAGTTTCTAACTCTGATGAGATGAATGACTTGAGATTCCTTACCATCTCTTTAATGTCTTCATCAGTCATCAGCTTACCACCTTAGGATTGCGCCCAGCATCCAATCCTCTAATAAGGCATTTATCGCATCGTGCCCAAATTCTCTGGTAACCTACAGAGAGGATGATAGTCCAAGTAGCTTTACTGTAACAAGTAGAGCACAAACCTCGATATCCTACAGAATTAGGGTTGTGTAGATTCTGATCCCATTTATAAAGTTTGAATGCCATCAAATCATCCCTTCAAGGTAGTCTCGCCAATCGCTAGATTTACGAAGCTCACGAGACTCCATAATACTAGCGCTCATCTCTGCTTTTTCTGCTGCCTTACTCATAACGAAGTCATACACAGTATCTTGTGCGACAAGCTTGTGAATGACTACAGTTCCCTTCTGACCCATACGATGCAGCCTATCTTCTGCTTGTTCATTAACTGCGGGATTCCACCATGAGTCAAGGAAGATAGCTTGACTTGCATTCTGTAGGTTAAGCCCATACCCTGCAGCCTTCATGTTACATAGTAGAACATCAATGTCACCTTCAGTGAATCCTTGTACCGCTGCGTCTCGCTGATCAGTATTTTGATCACCAGTATACAGAGCTGCCTTAATTCCCTTCTCATCAAGTCTACGCTTAAGCTCATGTAGTGGACCATTGAACCAAGCTGAGAATACAACAGTCTTCTCTTCTGCTCCAACAATCTCTTCAATCAAGTCTTCTGCTTCGTCAAGAATAGCAGACTCTTGGCACTCTACAGGAATCTGATTCATATCCTCATCAAAAATCTTGATGATACCAGGATACAGCGCCAGCTCCCAAAGCCTGATGATCCATTCGATGACTACAGTGGCACTAATCTGCTGTTCACCCTTACCATCAAGGAATGCAAAGAATGCAGCTTTCATCTGATCATAAATCTTACGCTGCTGAGGTTTAAGCTCTACCTCTCGCATCTCATAAACCTTAGCAGGAAGATCAAGCTCATCCTTCTTACTACGTCTAATAACCTGATCAGACATCACATTAATCAGTCGCTCAAAGTTAACCTTAACGTCAGGCCAACCATAAGCATACTCACGCTCAAAGTTTTTCAAGCGAGGAAAGCTAGTAGGCTTAAAGAGATGAAGATAAGCCCACATATCTCCTGGCTTGTTCTGAATAGGAGTACCAGACAGAGGAATGAAGAACTTAGCCCTAGGAGTAGGATCATACGCGTCAGTGTACTGAGGAACACCGTACCGATCCGGCTTAGTCTCCCAAAGGAGTTGCTTAAAGTTAAGCCACACCTTAGTAGGCTTACCCGGATTGGCTCCACCCTTAAGCTTGCTAACCTCGTCAGCAAAGATGATGTCCCACTCAGTGTTCATAAGAACTTTGTTAGTGTTCAACTGCTCATAGTTACAGACTACAAGAGCTAGTTCTTCGATTGCCATCCTAGCTGCAAACTCACGCGCTTCCTTGTTCCAAGATCCTTCAATCGGAATAACTCTGCGCCCAGGGTTCCAGCGCTTAATCTCACGAACGGTTTGCTTAATAAGGCTAGGAGTGGTAACCCACAATACGAGTGGCATACGATCGTACTTTGCGGGAAAGAGGTGCTGCAGACAATAATCCAACATGATTGACTCGAAGGTTTTACCAAGACCCATATCATTAGCATTAAGAACGCCAGTCTTTCCAGTCTCGAATGCTGCCAGCATATACTTAAGGTCAATCAGCTGATAATTGCGAGCCGACATTCCCCACGGCGCATCCATAATAAGATTGTCAATCTTGTCTTCGATGTCCTTCAGCATTTTCTCTGTAGTCATAGACTTAAGAAGGTTAGACTGCTCTCTAGTAATCTTCTCAAGCTCATACTGAAGCTCACGTCGCTCATTACGTGCATCGTACAATTCTTTCTGACGCTCAGAATACTGACTACGAAGTTCCTTAACAAGCTCTTCGTAAGTACGGCGAGCCTCAGTCTCTTGATTGTGGATATTAGTAAGAGCAGCTTGCAGAGGGTTAATCCGCTCAGTATCGAAATGGTTAACCTTAGTCTGCAGCTCCTCTACCCGCCTAATCAAGTCCTGCATAGCGGCTTCACGAGGATCAATTTCGGCGACCGAAACTTTTTCTTCCTCATGAGCAAACCAACAGTTGAAAACATCATGAATCTTGCAGTAATTCTCTTCTTCTGACTTAGGCGGAGTTTCCTCCGCACTAAGCCATTCACTAAAATCGAAGTCAGACATTAGTTAGTCCTTGGGAGAATTTCCAGGGTGATAGGAGCAATCAACGCAGTTGTAGTAGTTGTAATTGTAGGCATATCACTATTAATACGAATCTGCTCTTGCTCATTCATACTAAGACCTTCCCATTCCGCATCAGTAAGGTCATCTACATGAGTAGGTCCACAAATCTTGTTCCCCATTTCGGCACAGTTCCAGCAAGGCATATCTTCGTAACAAGTAGTATTAGTATCTACACCGTTAGAGGCTGCACTATATGTACCTCCTGCCAGTACAGGAGCCACCATCATAATTGCGCCAACAACAATCCGTCGCATTTCGCTTCGCCCTTTCTTTATCCGATAAGCTCATGGTAGCATATCGGCCTCCCGTTGTCAAGCTTTTTCTTTGGTTCTTCTAACTATAATTCAAAGTCTTCTATTATTTCTGTAGTGCTATCTACATACTCTTCTTCAGAGTCATACACAAGTACTCTAGTGCCCTCTAGTTGTTTCTTAATTCTTTCTTCGTTCTTTTCTTTTTCTGTTCTTAGACACCGCTCAATATAATGCTCTAACTGACGAACAATTTTAAGGATATCCCTTAACTCCTGCTCATTCATGAGAATATCTTATTCGCTTTCTTGTAAAGATCAATAGTACCCGGCTTAGGCTCGCCTTCAGAAATAACTTGCCAGATATTTTCATGACCTCGCCAAAGAAATTCAGTCTCATATAATTCCTTGGCTAGTCTTAACTCTCTTTCAGTTTGCTGGATATGCTGAAAGAGTATATCTCTCATCTCCTGTTCGTGGGGATGCTGTACTGCTATCTCTCCAGTATGCCTTCTATAGGATCGTACTTTAATTAATGCAATTGCTATTGCTGTAACTTCCCTCAAACTGTTTGTTGCTCCTTTAAGCTCATTTCTCTTGTTAGTGACAAATGCTAATGCTTCTCTAAATGTCAGATTTTGTCCATAAAAACTTGGTATCCTGTAGAGGTTGCCGTTAGGGCTAGCTGTAGCTCTTAACTCAAATAGTGGCTCAGTTTCAGGTAAGCGTACAGTCTGATAGAGTGGAGCCGGACCATCCTTACCGACAATCTGTATAAAGTTTCTAGCTTTAAGCTTAGAGATTCTATTTCTTAGGTAACTGTAAGGTACTCCACTAGTTCTAGTTAGTTCCTCTATAGTTTGTTTCTGTACTAAACTTAGCAGTATCTTAACGTCAGTTTCCGTTAGTGAGTGTATTTTTGGTAATGCCACAGATCCTCCTAATTCGGGCATTTGCGACCGAAATTTGCTCGCTCTTCTTGAGTCCACAAAAACCGCATGTAGGCTTGATACTCTTATGTCCAGCTAGACATTTACGAACTACAGTACACAACAGAATCGTCCCTTTGGTAGTTAGAAAGGTAATCGTACTCTTTCATCCAATAGCTAGCTCCAATAAAAGCGTTCTTATGATAGAGCGCATTAGCTAGTGCCCAAACCTTAGTCATCCTATTGCGAATGTCTTGAGGAGTGATAGCGGGAATGAACATTTACTTAACTCCTAGCTTGAGTAGTCATATTGATAGTTCCTAAACACTCCAGTGATAAACTTACCCTTAGCACTATGGTCACAAAGTACAGTAAAGTCAATAACATCATACTCTGTAGGATAGAGTCTAGCTGCATGACTAGCAATAGTAAGTATGTCAGGTACAGTGTTACTACGAATATAGTCTTTCACCTTAGACTCCTAGCTTGAGTAGTCTGCAAAGAATACACCTACAGTGTTTAATCATTTGTTGCTCATCCTTTTGATAAGGATAAGGGTAATACAAATAAACAGTGTAGCCACTAGGATAGAGATAGGTAGTGCGTTACGCTCGATAAAGCTTGGACAGTGTGTACCGTAAGCTAGACACATTTTCTCGTTAAGCACTAGTTTGCCCTTTCTTGTGTAGAATGCGACCGATTTGGCCTATTTGTACTTAGCCCCTCCCTCTGGTTAGAGAGGAAGAGACTAAGCGCACTAAGCCTTCTTACCGTAGAGAGTACCGGTCTTAAACTCAAGAGACCACTCAATGTCAGTAGCCCCAATACCGTAGCCTGCCTTCTTCAGCATCTTACTCAAGTCGCTACCTGTCACCCGGTAGCTACCCTTGCTAACAACGTTGTGTGCAACATCGGCAAGCGTTACCTCTCCCAAAGTAACTGTCTCCTCCTCATCATTAGCCTTCCAACGAAAGACAAGGTGTGTAGTGTTCGTCCCTACAGGTCCGTCAATTGCAAGCTTAGGGGAGCGAGGAAGAACGTCGGTATTGAATCCCTTACGTTGGCCTTCAGTCTTATAGAGGTTAGCAGGAATCTGAGCTTCGTCACCCATAAGCTTGGCAATGTTGCACCGGTTTTCAATAAGCGTCTTAAGCTTGTCGCATGCAAGCTTGGCAGTAACAGCCGCCTCGTTAGGAGTAGCCTTAATGCCGAGTCTGTCCTTCTCTGACTGGATAGCCTTGTTCAAGTGGTAAGCGTATTCCTCCCTAGCAAGGGAAAGAAGGTTTTCAAGCTCTTCAAGCAGAATAGCACTAGGAAGAAGGCCACTAGTAACTGGAGTCTTACTGAAGAAAGCTTCGGTCAGGTTAGCTCCAACGGTACGGTACTGCCCTACAGTAGCCTTGACGTTCTCTTCGTCAGACTTAAGACTCTTCTGAACCTTCTGCTTGATCTTGGTAGCAACGTCGTTAGGGTCATCCTTCCCGGCCTTGAGAGAATCAGTGTAAGACTTAACAATTGAGTGGTTCTCTCGGTAAAGCTTGATAAGGTCAGAGATAGGAGTTGTCATAGGCTCAACTCCAAGAGTACGAAGGTCAAAAGACTCTACAGCCTCTTTCTCTTCTTCGCTCATTTCCTCTTCGGTATCGTTGTTCTGAAGATCCGACATTGTAGTTTGCCCTTTCATTTAGAGGCTAGTCAAAAGTACTTCGTACTTTGATCTACGCCCTTTCGTTTGTAGTTGGTAGTGCCATCTTACTTCGTTATTTCTTGCAAGTCAAGCTAATTATTTGGTATTCGGTTTGGGTTTAGGGTGTAGCAGAGGAGGGTGTGATGTTGCGTGAGTTGTGGCATGATTGTCTCAGGCATGCGTATCGTAGCAGGTCAGAGGGGGTGCCGTCAAGCGGGGGTGTGGCAGAGGATGGTACCCTAGGGGTGGGTGGGGGACCGTACTTACGGTCCCCACACCCCGGTACCGGCATATTCTTGAAATGCCAATAAGTATTCAAAACTCCTTTATAGACCGCTTGATAACCGTATTTCCCATATTAGTACGGTATTCAATAGTGCCATAGGAATCAATATCGGGAACGTTATACGTATAGGAGAAAGTGAGAGAGGCGACCGAAATGTCCTTGTGCTCCCATTCGCAATGAGTAGTCAGTCTGTAGTGTTCGCAGAGTTCCATTGTTAGCTCGCTTCGGTGTACCAGTTGGCCCCGATGAATTCCCATTCAGGGTTGCTGCGTAGCTGGTAGTCAAACTCATCATCGACGTTGACGTAATCAGTGCCCGGCGTGAAGTTGACAAAGAGGTTAGCGGCGAACTCTGACCTAGCCAGACGAAGCATCTTGCCTGTAGTCACTTCAAAGCAAATGAACATTAGTTCTGCCCTTTCTTGGTAGAGAAGACTGGAAGACTAAGACGCAGGCGGGAATGGTAGTGGTTGATACAGTACTCACTTTGAAGGGCAGTAAGACGGTAAGCTGTACAGTGCTCGTTGTTTACTCGGCAGACGTTCATTGTGGTTGCCCTTTCTAGTTAGTTGGAGGAATTGCCCTATTGCTAGGGCAAAACCCTCAATCAACTAGAGAAGTTCGAAAACGTCTCGCTCGCACCCTTGTGATTGAATGCAATACCATTCTCCCTCAAACTCCTCCATATACTCTCCGCAATCCTCGCAAACTTCCTCGTTCATTGTGGTTGCCCTTTCGTTTAGGTAGTTCACCTAACTCCTACAGTAAAGCACCCCTGTAGGAGAAAGTCAACCCCCTATGCGCCAGGAAAGATAGAGACTTGCTCGACCACAGTAGCGACGTTAGCGTAACCGAGACGGTTGTGAACACGGTTAGCCTCAGGCTCAGTGTACCAGAACTGGTTACCCGCCTCGTCTCGACAGTAGTTCCCGGTCTCAAGATTGATGACTACCCAAACCTTCATGTCTCTGCCCTTTCGTTTCGGTGTACTTACTTATTCGCCATTCTTATCGGCATCTCCTGCCGAGACTTTAGGAATTCTTCAAAGAAACTTGAACGCAAATTCCCCTGGCGTGGCAGCCGTATCCATTCGAGCGCAGGAATGTAACGAGAGAGTTGACGTCAAAGGTACGAACAATAGCCCATTCACCACTAGCACTAGGGGTAACCCAGTTCTCAAGTCCGGCATCGTAAGAGGAGAGAAGAGAAAGAAGGGATTCCATTGTGGGCCGCCTTTCGTCGTGCGCTGTTGATTACTTCATCGGCATAGTTCGCCGCGGACTTTAGGGATTCCTGCCAAGAATCTTGGGTTTCTTGGGGAGAGCCGAAGAAAGATTTCCTAAGTAAACAGTTACTCTAAGTAAACAGTTACTCATAGTAAGCGGTTACTCTAAGTAAACAGTTACTCAGCGGCCGCCAATGTTGACTAAGTCGATCGGAATTGTGGAGTATGGGGGGTGGTGGGAAATAATGTTTACCGCTCTAACTTTTTTCCATTTCTTGTTTGATTTCCCCCTTCTAGAAACAGTAACTAAAAACACCTTTCTAGGTTACTGGGCTCGTGCAAAAGATCCCCCTTGACAGGACTAGCATACCTGTGCCCATACTGGGGCAAGCCCGTTGGGGCGTAAGGGTCAACCCCTGATTTAGGGTACCGGGGTAAGGGACCTTTAAAAACTCACTTCTAAAAATTAAAGAAAGTTCCTGATGAGCGATCTATTATTAAGTCAAATCAAAGAGAATTTTAGTTAAGGCTGGGAATCGTGGATTTCGATTTAGGGGATTGGTTAAAGAATGATGGTGATGAGTCGCGTCAAGAGATCGAAACGGCACCAGCAACACAGCCTAAGCTCTCCCAGCAAGCCGTTACTCTCCTTAACTTCGTTGAGCAAGTCTTTTGGGAATCTGGGCAACTCCCCACGCCAGAGGTTTGTAGCGAGGAACTCTCTATTAGTGTTGCTACCTGTAGGAAATGGTTTGCGGACGAGACTTTTAGAAACCAGGTTGCCTGTAGGGGAATGGATACCGAGCAACTTGTGTTCCCAGGTAAGCTCATTAAAGAGTCGAAAGCTTTAAGTCCTAAGCAGATTATTTGTGCTAACTTGATGCTGAACCTTCATGATAAGAGGTCAGAACGTGAGAAGCTTGCACAAATTCAAGTTTCACCTCAACAGTACAGTGCATGGTTACGGCAGCCACAGTTCGTTGAATTCCTCCGCAAACGAGGTGAAGCGTTATTTTCTGCAGCGGACTTCGAGGCTTATAAGTCCCTCATCAAGAACGTTAAAGCAGGAGACAACAAGGCGTTAGAACTCTTCTTCTCGATGCGGGGGATTTACCAGAAGAACGTAAACGTGAACCTCAACATTGACGTTGTTCTTACTCAAGTCATCGAAATCGTTTCTCGGCACGTTAGTCCTCAAGTTATGAACGCTATTGCTGCTGAGTTAGAGTCAGTTATTGAGGCTGAGGTAGCTTAGATGCCGGGGTTAGGGCACTGTATTTCTTTAGGGCAGCAGAAAATGATTGATCCCTACAAGGTAGGCAGGGATATGAGCCCGAGTGATGAGTGGGAAGACTACGATGAAGCTGAGCAGCAAGCTAACTTAGCGGACTCTGTAGGGGAAAACATTTTAGCAGAGCCTTCGGGTTCTTGGGTCTCTTACACAGCTACTGTAGCTTACAGAGAGACTCAGGTTGAAATTAAGACTTACGAACTAAAGCACATTCAGGACTTAGTTGCTCTAGTGGAGGACTACCTGTACAATGGCTGAATTTAAGGATTACAGGGAAGCTGCTAAGCGTCGTATCGAGCATTACAAGAAGCGTAGGGACGTTACTGGTAAGACTCACCAAAGTGGGCCTGGCGGTAAGAACGCGAAAGTGAAACACTAGTCTAACTAGAAAGAAGTTTTACATTATGAGGCGTGACCCGCTGTACCTCTTAGTTTACGCTCTTATTATTATCTTCGTTATCTGGGTAGCGGTTAAGCTTATTGAACGGATGTAATTGTGCCGACTAGCGTTATCTCTGGAACTTTAGTAGACCCTTCAGGCTCTCCTGTAGTTGGGGCGAGAGTTATTGCTCGTATTGTGCCTAAAGGGGCTACTAGAATTTCAGACGGAGCTGTCATCGGTGCTGAGGAAAGTACGGTTACAGACGGCTCAGGAAGCTGGAGCTTAACTCTCGAAGAGACCAGCAACGTCTCACCTGTAGGCTCTTATTACCAGGTTAACGAGAATGGTAATTTATTTGCTATTATCGTTCCTGCTGCCAATTCTACTGTAGACGACGTTAAGGTTGAATACACTAACCCTACTTCGCCTCCTATTGGGTTTACTGGGCCTCCCGGTCCACAAGGTCCTACAGGTTCTCCAGGTCCACAAGGAGAAATTGGGCCTCAAGGCCCTATTGGTTTAACTGGTCCTGCTGGTCCACAGGGAATACCAGGTCCGCAAGGGGCACCGGGAACTGGTGGAGCTTCTGTAGATGGAACTGGTACTGGTTCTATTGCTATAGCAAACACTGGAGATACGGCTACAGCCTCTTTCGCAGAAACTATTGCTATTGGTAGGAACGCTCAAGCTACTACAGCTCAAGGCGCTATAGCGATTGGAGCAGCAACTAATACTACAGCTTCTCCTAGGGCTACGGCTCAAGGAGCTATTGCTATTGGTCCTAGCGGTAGTGTTGGAGTAAACGGTACTCGGGCTACTGGTGCTAACTCAATTGCTATTGGCTCTGGAAGTAACTCTAACGCAGGCGCTTCTGCTGCTGGATCTCAGGCTGTTGCTATAGGTATCTTGTCTAACGTTGTTGGAGATGTTGGCGTAGCTATTGGTTCTGGCACTAGCGTTGGTGCTGGAGCTACAAACGGTATCGCTATTGGTAACTCTCCTAGTATTGCAGCTTCTGCTATTAACTCTTTAGCTATCGGTACTGTAGCTTCTGCAACAACTTCTGAGAGTGTAGCTATTGGGTCTAGAGCCAGAGTTCTGACTGGAACTCAAGGAATCGCAATTGGTGGCGGGCAGAATAATACTGCTGGCCCTACAGCTTCATCGCAAGGTGCAATTGCTATCGGTGGAGCTGCTGCTTCTGGAGTAAACGGAGCTAAAGCTGGCGGTATTTGTTCTACTGCTATTGGTAGTGGTACCTCTTCTACAGCAGGAGCTTCGTCTGCTGGTCATTATTCTGTAGCTATTGGTAGTACAGCTTCAGCTCCTCATGCATATAGCGTAGCATTAGGTTCTGGTAGCACTACTACCGATGCTTCTCAGGTTAATATTGGTCGTATGAGGATGTTTGCTGGTGCGCCTACTTCTGCTCCGGCAGACGCTAATCTTATTACTTCACAGTGGAGTGCTTGGGTTAACGAAGCTGGTAACACTTTGAGCTTCAAGGTTAAGTATTCTGATGGGACTGTTAAGAACGGAACGGTGGCGCTGGTATGAGTCCTCTTCTTAGTAAGTTAACAGGAACTAGTACAGCCAAGCTCACTGACTTAAACCCGCTCATCGATGCCATTAATAACTTGATGACTAAGCACGACACTCTTCGTGCAGACTTTGATGCACTTAAGGCAGAGATTGCTGCTAGGCGTGCGGAAGACCGTCTTGGTAAGTTAGAGACTTATGCTAAGAATAACAGCGCTCGTATTGACGAGATGGAGAGTCGATACGATGGTGTTGTTGATGAGATGAACGTCATCGCTACTGGCTTAACTAAAGCTGTAGCTGAACTAGAAGCAACTGACGAAGCTTCTGGTTGGAAGAAATGGAAAGAGCAGAGACGTGAACAGAGAGCAAGCGCAAGCGCTTCTGGAACTAATAGCTGATCTTTACAGGATTGTTAACACCCCCATTGAGACTCCTGTAGAAGAGGTTTATGATGAGCCCGTCAGTCAATGACTTAATTTTAGAGCGATTAGGGCCTATCTATGGTGTAGCTACTGAACAGGGCCAGGACGTGGGCTCTGTTCAAGAGTTATTAAATAGGTGGTGGACCGCTGAAGGCTATACCTCAAAGATGACTACTGCAACCCTGCTCGACCGGCTTAATTTAGCTGGTGCGCAGGGTTCTTCTATTCAAGATAAAATGTATGACTTCTTTAACCGTGGGTTATTGAAGTCTGCTTTACATTTTGATGAGCAGTATGTTCAGTTTGATGGAACTCCTGGAAATTATGCTTCTACGCCGGATTCTGCTGCTACCAGTATTACTGGCGATATTGATATTAGAGTTAAACTTGCAGCCGATACTTGGGCTAGTGGAGGTTTTCAAACTGCCATAGCGAAATATCATGTTACGGACAATCAACGCAGTTTCATGGTTCGTATTGGTAGTAACGGTAGCGTGGTGTTTATTGTTTCTACTAACGGATCTAATTTCCCTGAGTATGCTTCTCCTCCGTTAAATTTTCTTGACGGGCAAATTAAATGGATTAGAGCTACTAGGGTTCAGGGTTCTGGATTAACTACAGTATACTATTCTGATGATGGTATTACCTGGACTACCTCGGGCTCAGGAACAGTAGCTCCTGGTACTGCTATTTTTGATGGTACTGCACCACTTGAAGTTGGCGGGCATACTGCTGGAACAAACTCGCTTTTTAAGGGCAAGGTCTACTACGCCGAGATTCGTAACGGAATTAATGGAGCAATCGCAGCAGTATTTTCTGCTACTGGTATTTCCGTAACAGGTGTTCGTAGTCCTTCAGCTATTGGCTCAGGAAGTATGGGCATTACCTCTGAAGCTTGGACTATGAACGGTACTAACTGGAACTATGGAATTTATCCAGCTACTACAGTGTCTATGGCAGACTCTGTGCTTAATTCTATTACAGGCGATATTGACATTAGGGTTAAGGTCAAACCGGCTGCTCTAGCTGGCGGTGTTTTTGGGTTAGTTGGTAAACGAGATGGTAATGGGGGTTACAGTTTTAGAATCGGCGGTTATGGTACCTTAGACTTATTGTGGAGAGAGGGCGGTACTACAAAGTCTACTAGTACTAATGCTGGTTCTATAGTCGGGGCTGGGTTTAGACCGGGGGATGTTTTTTGGGTTCGTGGTACTCTTGATGTAGATAATGGTAACGGCCAGAGTGAGAGTAAGTATTACACTTCTCTTGATGGCATCACCTGGACTCAGCTGGGCACTACTCAGGTATTGACCGGTGTTACTTATATTTCTGACAATACTATGCCGTTGTATCTGGGCGCAGAAACTACCGATGGTTTGGGGCGAAAGTTTATCGGTGATATCTATTACGCCGAAGTTCGCAACGGTATCGAAGGCCCTGTAGTAGCTAAGTTCGACGCTAGTGAAGTTCAAGTTTCTGGTCAGCAGAGTCCTACAGAGCTTAATGGCTGGACTTTAAATGGTGCCGTTAATCCTAATCTTGATTTTGATTATGTGAGACTCACTGGGGCAGCGGGCGGCTATTTAAGTTATCCATACGGTCCAGTACAGCCTACTGGAGATTTGGATGTAAAGATTAAACTGGATGATGACAACACTAGCACACTTGCTAAGGGTATTATTGGAAAATGGGGCATAACGGGCGGTAATAGGGCTTGGCTTTTACGTCATTCAGCTTCTGTTGCTAATCGTATAGAGTTAATTCTTTCACAGAATGGTAGCAGTAGTGTAGGAATTTCTGCAAGTGCTGATACTCCTGCGGGTAATAAGTGGTATAGATTTACCTATACAGCAGGAACGGGTTTCGTAGCACTTTTTGCTTCTGTTGATGGTGTTACTTGGACTCCTTTAAATACACCTTCTGCTTCTGGCTTTACTTCAATTAATTCTGTAGGTAGTTCTGGATTAGTTATTGGTTCGGATTTGGAAGTAGCGGGTCGAGAGCTGCTTAGCAAGATTTATTATGCAGAAGTTAAAGTTAGTGGCACTGTAGTAGCTTCTTTTGATGCTCGTGACATTCAAACTCCTTGGACTATTTCTGGTTCTGGTTGGAATTGGCAAGGAGCTAATGTTCCTGCTGTACCTGAGATTGCTTGGCAAACTCCTGGGACTTCTGGAAATTATATCTCTACGCCAGATGCAGCGGTTCTTGATATTGCTGGTGATGTTGATATTCGTATCAAATGCGCTGCTGATAATTGGAATACAGGAGCTACTCAATCTCTTGTAACGAAGTATAACATTAATGCTAATCAGCGCTCTTATAGAATGTTGATTGGAATTAGCGGTCAGATTGCGGCTAACTATTCCTCAGATGGGGTTACAGCACTTTCAAGTAGTACATCTAATCCTTTAACTGATTATGGTTTTATTGACGGACAGCCGAGATGGCTTCGGTGGACTCTTGATGTAGATAATGGTGCAGGTCAAAAAGTTAACACCTTTTATTATTCAGATGATGGGATTACTTGGACTATTATTCAGTCTAATGTATCTGCTGGAGTGGTTTCTCTTTTTAATAGTAACTCAGAGCTTGCTATTGGATCTGATGCTGTCGGGATTAATCGTTTTGGCGGTAAAATCTTTTACGCAGAAGTTCGTAATGGAATTGATGGTCCAATTGTAGCTCGCTTTGATGCTAGTGCTGTGGCTAAGCTTGGAACTAGACTTCCTGCTAGTACAGTACAGCCGGGGGGCTCACCGAACCTACTCAGCGCCAATGACGCTTCGTTCGAGACTTCCGTCTCGGGCTGGGCCCCTGATAGTGCGAACAGCACAATTGCCCAGTCTGCGGCACAAGCCCTTGACGGTACACAATCGCTCGCCGTCACCTCTACTGGGGCTGTAGCGGCGAAGGCTCGGCTGAATACTCAAATTCCTGTCGTCCCTGGTAAGTCCTACACGGCTACGGCATACGTCCGCACCGACACTTCGGTGTCGGGTACACGTAACGTCCGAATGGAAATCAACACCCACACACCGAGCGGTTTCGTGGCTAACCAAGGCCCGGCGCTTGTTGCGGTCGGATCGACTGGCTGGACCGTCGTTACTTTCACATTGGTTATCCCGACGGGCTTGAACATAGATCGAGTACAGACGCTGGTGCGGTTTGAAGGTCTTGCTAGTGGCGAGATTCTTTACGTAGATCGCATCTCTCTTGTAGAAACACCTACTGTATGGACTGTAGCAGGATCAGCTTGGGAGTGGGTAGAGAGTGCCGCGTAATCAGACCTCTAAGATTAAAGATACTAAGTCTGCTCTTCGCGTATTAGCGGAGGGAATGCGAGCCCAAGTTGTCAGACCAAATATCTACGGGTACGAGCCACACGAAAAGCAGATTGAGTTTCACTCTTCAAGCGCAAGGAAGCGTCTATTCCTTGGAGGCAACAGGTCCGGTAAAACTGTTGGAGGGGTTACAGAATCTATTTGGTGGCTCACTGGAAAGCACCCATATATACAAACACCGAAACCACCTGTACGCGGACGTTGTGTTAGTGTCGACTTTCTCAACGGTGTCGAAAGAATTGTTAAGCCTGAATTTGCTAGATGGATGCCAGCTAGCGCCCTCTCCGGCGGTTCGTGGGAGAAGGCATATAATAAAGAGTTTCGCATTCTTACCTTAGCCAATGGAAGCACTCTTGAATTTATGTCATATGATCAAGATGTTGATAAGTTCGCAGGAACTTCTCGACATTTCATTCACTTCGACGAGGAACCACCACGGGACATTTACATTGAATGTTTGCAACGACTTATTGACGTTAACGGGTCCTTTTGGATGACGCTCACCCCTCTTGAGGGAATGAGTGGTTGGCTGTATGACGAATTGTATCTTCAGGCTAAGGAGGATACTAGCATTAAATGTGTTGAAGTTGATATGGAGGATAACCCTCATATCAACTATGGAGAAGCTCAAGTTATTCTGTCTGGCTTAACAGAGGAAGAGCGGCTTATTCGTAAGAGCGGTAAGTTCGTTCAAATTGGTGGTCTTATCTATAAAATGTTTGATCCCGCCAAGCATGTTATAGATGAGATTCCATACAGCAAGTTGGAAGCTTTAGGCGGATTGCATGTAGCAGCAATGGATCATGGCTTCTCTAACCCTACAGCTTTTCTGTGGGCTGCTGTTAATGGGGACGGAAGAGTAGTAATCTACGATGAATACTATGTTTCCGGAAAGATTGTGAGAGATCATGCTCAAGCTATACACAGAATTAACGCTGAGCATGGGCGGGTCCCGGAGTACTATGTTGGAGACCCGTCTATCAGAAATATTGACCCAATTACTGGTACTTCGGTCCTTCTTGAATATCAGGAGTATGGAATCCCAATCGTCCTCGGAAATAACGATCAAAAAGCAGGAATTAACCGAGTTGCAAGATATCTTACTGGAGTCAACGGAGTACCTCAGCTCTTTGTTACGGAGAACTGCACTAACCTCATTAGAGAAATTGGACGATTGAGATGGGCTCAATGGGCCAATAAAAAGATTCGAGCTGATAAAAATGCAAAGGAGGAGCAGCACAAAAAAGACGATCACGCAGCCGATGCACTCCGTTACCTTATCTCTAGTAGGCCAGAGTTCGATTCAGGTACGGAGTTTCCAAAAAGATCTGCGCCCAATGCAGTTGCGGCGTCAACGGCAATTCTTGACCCCCATGAATACAGAGATACTGAATTAACTTCTGTAGGAACACCGTCAGCATATGACCCGAACTTAGGAGACGATTTTTAAATGGGCAAGTTTCGTATTTTAATCAATGACCAGGAAGAGCCTCTCTGGGAGTCTCAGGCTGAGACTTTAAACGTTGATCGAATTGAGATTACCAATGCTCGTGGTGAAGTTACTACTATTGGCTCTCCGGCAACTGATGACTGGCTTCGTATCCGAGTTAATGAGCGTGCTGAAGTGGAAACTTACTTAGACCAGAACGAAGCTGTTGTTCAGGAGCAGCGTCGTGAGAAGTATGAACTTGGTCAGGGAGAAGGGGAGTATGTTGCAATGGATGAAGAAACTGGTGAACCTCAGGAAGAAACAGAGCAGGACCTTCCCGAGCCTGGCGAGCAGCTTGAGGAAGAAGCTGAGAACAATGAAGAGAAGGCTCCCGAAGAGCAGTTAGCTGATTTCTAATGGAGAAAGTCTACACTCCTGTAGCACTCCCAGGGTGTTGTTTTATTTGTAGGGGTGCGCAGAGAGATTCCTACATTGATACTGGAGTCTCGCTTGACTATGAGGGTGCATTTTATGTTTGCAGCCTCTGTGTTAATGAGATGGCTCATTGGTACTCTTATATTTCTCCTGATGAGCACAAGGAACTTCGTGCTGCTAAGGAAGAATTAGAGGCTATTAATTATGAGCTTATCAAGCGAGTTGGAGCGTTAGAGGAGAGTTTACGTGCTTTGGCTAACGCTGGGTATCGCAGCAATAATGACGGTAGTGTGGTTCGTGACGGTGGTTATTTTCATCAAACTGTGGAAATCCCAGGAACTGAACCATCAGAGCGAACGGAAAAGTTGGGAGCTGGAGAGGGAGAGATTACTGAATCGGTGCATGACGAAGGAATGGACGAGCTACATTCAGACGAGTCAGATTCCGATTTCAAGCTCGAATTCTGAGCAGCCCTCTGTAGGAATGAATGATGAAGAAGAACTTCGTAGATTTGCAGCAATGTATCAAGAAGTATCCGGTGTAGGCGAAGAATTGTTAGATATGAGTGAAGACTTGAAGGAATTGGGAATCGAGGCTAAGTAATGAGTACATCAGTCAGGGATATGGTAACAAACAGGCTCAGCCTCGGCAACCCTGACAAGCAGATTATTGATTACTGCAATAAAGCCTATAACACAGCACGGACGCCACGGCTTATCTTCGAGCGTCAGTGGTATCTAAATATGGCCTTCTATTTTGGGAGGCAATATGCTCAGTGGGCTACTACGGCTTTGGATGCTGCAGCAAATCAATCCGATGTTACCTATAGTAAGTTATACGAACCGCCTGTACCGCCGTGGCGGGTCCGACTTGTATCTAATAAGATCCGTCCCATTATTAGAGGAGAGCTTGCTAAGATTACCAAAGAGAAGCCTCGTGGTTTTATTCTTCCGGCTTCTTCTGAAGAGGAGGATCTAGCTGGCGCTCGTGCAGGTCAGTCTATTCACGACTTTCTTTGGCGTACTCTTGGCATGAATAAAGTCGTTCGCAGAGCTGTATTCTGGGAACTGCTTTGTGGTACTTCCTTTATCAAAGATTATTATGATAGAGGTCGCAAGGATCAAACAGGAGTGAAGGGTGCTATTGGTGCAGAGCCATTAACTCCCTTCCACCTGCTTGTTCCTGATATCCAAGAAGAGGAAATTGATAACCAGCCTTACGCTATTCACGTAATGGCGAAGAGTCCTGAATGGATCTTTAAGACTTTCGGTAAGGAAATTAATCCAGATGCAGGATCTGGTGGTAGTGGAATTCTTGAGCAGAAGTTTATGAATGCTCTTGGATTGCAAACTGCTTCCAGAGATATGGTGTCTGTTAAGGAAATCTGGATTAAGCCGAACGCTAAGTTCCAGAACGGAGCTGTAGTAATTTGGGCTGGTAATGAAGTTCTTTACAAGTATGAAGGGTGGCTCTATAATTACTCTAATGAGTATGAGTTCCCTTTCACTAAGCTGGATCATATTCCTACAGGGCGTTTCTATTCTGAGTCTACTATCGCAGACTTGATGTCGCTTCAGAAGGAATATAACAGGACTCGTAGTCAAATTATTGAGGCGAAGAATCGTATGGCTAAGCCTCAGTTAATGGCTATTAAGGGTTCTGTTGATCCTAATCGTATCACTTCTGAGCCAGGGCTTATCGTTCTTGTTCAGCCTGGATATCAGATGCCTACACCTATTCCGCTGCAAAGCTTGCCTAGCTATGTGTTGGAAGAGGTTAATCGTATTCAGGCGGATATGAATGATATTTCCTCTCAGCATGAAATCACAAAAGGACAGACTCCTCCTGGAGTTACAGCAGCAACTGCTATCAGCTTCTTGCAGGAACAAGATGATTCAAAGCTCAGCTCTACAATCTCTTCTCTCGAAGAAGGGGTAGAAAGACTTGGACGGCACTTCCTCAGCCACGTTTCGCAATTTTGGGACCACCCTCGCACTGTTCGAGTGGTGGGGGAGAACGGACAGTTTGAATCCTACCAATTCACTAAAGCTAGCATTAGAGGTAACGTTGATTATCTTGTTGAGGCCGGCTCAGCTACACCCGTCTCAAGAGCTGCTAAGCAAGCGTTCATCACTGAATTAATGAAGAACGGGTGGATTCCTCCTCAGCAGGGCTTGCGTTACCTTGATATGGCTGAAACTGGCCGTCTGTATGAGGATATGCAGAAGAACACTCGTCATGCGCAACGTGAGAATTTGAGAATGTCTGAAGGCCAAGATGTTCCTATTAATATCTTTGACGATGATATTTCTCATGTTCAGACTCACGAAGATTATTGCAAGACGCAAGAGTGGGAAAATCTTGATGACGAGATCAAGAAAAAGTTCATCGCTCATATGACTATGCATAAGCAGAAGTACGCTTCTATGCTAGGTCATCAATTTGTTGAAGGCGATCTTCGCCTCGATGCATTAATTAGAGGTATGCCTGTAGCCCCGCCTATGCAACCGGGAATGCCAGGACAGACTAATGGTAGCCAGCCTCAACTCAATGGAGCCCCTCCTGAAGGAGGTGTACCTCAAGAAAATGCCTTACCGCAGTGAGAAGCAAAGACGTTTTATGCACGCAAACCATCCTGATATTGCAAAACGTTGGGATAAAGAGTACGGAAGTAATATTCAGAAGGCGGCGAAGAGGAGGTTGAAGCGTGGCAAGGGCTCAAGTCGGTAATAGATTAGGCGTGCCTGCTGTGAGTGGAGGTGATTCAAAGTTAGCTGAAATTACAGCAGACGGTGCTAATAGCGTCACTGTTGCTGTAGCTGATGCGCGTAAATTTAGGCCAGGTATGCGCATTGCTTTTATCCATAAGACGGGCGGCAGCCTTAACGGTAGCTTTAGAGTTGTTACTAATGTAGATTATGTTGCTGGGGTTATTACATACTCTGGAGCTGACACAACACAGACTCCAGGTACACACGCTGTTTATGCAGATAGCACGCTATACGCTGGTTCTGCCCAAAGGTCCATGCCTACTAATATAAATGGTGGTCAATCTTTGGGTGCAGGATTTACTACATATGGCGCTTCAACTATTGACGAGATGCGTGCTCGTCTTCAAGCTATCTCAGCTACTACGTATTCAGATGCTCAATTAGACTTAATGACTGAAAATGATATGATCTATGCACTTAGATTAGCAGACGCACCAGGATCGGTAAGGTAATGGCTATCAAAGTTAGTCAAGCTGTTATTGACGAGATCAAAAAGAAGGGTATGTCGGCTTCTTTAGCTCAAGCTGGTAGAGGTGATGCTAGCGAAGAGTTTAAAGAAGGTGTCCGTAGAATGTACGGAGAGAATCGTTTGAAGTCTGCTACTAGTACGGCTAATAAGCAAGCTTCTACGCGTTCGACTTCTACTTCTGCTGGAGGCACTCAGCAACGAGGTGGAGAGCGAGCAGATCGCAAGGAAGTTAAGATGCCTGCTTCTGCTCCTGCTGCTGCTTCTCGTAAGGTTAATAAGAGTACAGCACAGCGAGTTCTTGGTAGGCGAAATGTTGAGAGTGCTAAGAAAGTAACTCAGCCTCTCGCTAATATCTCTGCGAGTTTGTCTGCTGGAAGTGCTGCTAGAACTGAAAATGCTAAGAAAGCTGTTGGCGGTTTTGTTAAGAAGAACCTGAATAACCCGTTTAAGCCTAGGAAGCGTAAGTAACTGTAGGCCAGGACCGAATTTTCGGAACAGCCTCAATAACAATTAGGAGTTAAAATGTTAGTCCGCAAGCCCTTCCAGGGCCTTCACTACCTGAGTTTCTCCCCCTTAATGAGTTGGGAAGCAAACCCGGAATCATTGAGTGGTGGAGCTTCAGGTGGTGAAGGTACAGAAGACTCTGTAGAAGAATCTCAGAGCCAGGGCCAGGAATCTGGATACAGCTCATTTGTGCAGGAACTTCTTAAGGACGCTCCTAAAGAGCACGTTTCTATTATGGAGCCGTACATTAAGAAGTTTGATGCAGGCGTGACTCGTCGCTTTCAGGACCTGAAGAATCAATACAAGCATTACGAGCCTCTTGGTTGGGATGAAGAGACTACTCAGCAAATGGCTGAGGTTTATCGAATTCTTAACGAAGAGCCCGAAACTCTTTATGAAGTTTTAAAGAGTGAGCTTGGTATTGAAGAAGAGGCACAAAAGACTGGCGAGTCCGAAATCGGCGAATCGAGCCAAGAGTTCCAGGGGTTACCTCCTGAGATTAAAGCTCAGATCGACCAACAGCAGCAAGTTCTTACGGCGCTCGCTCAGTGGGTTATGGATCAAGATACCAGAACTACTGAGTCGCAGCAAGACGCAGAGCTTGACGAATACCTTAACCTGCTTAAGCAGGAGTATGGGGAATTCGATGACGAGTATGTTCTGACTAAGATTTCTAACGGTGAAGACGGGGAAGCTGCCGTTAAAGCTTGGCAGAACATGTTACAGCAGCATATTGAGAAGATGCAGCAATCTACTGAGCATCTTCCTCCTGCTGTTCTCTCATCTGCTGGTGGAGGTGCTGTGCCTCAGAACGGACCACAGAACCTTGGCTCGATTCCCGATAAGGATATTAAGAACCTTATCGCAAACGTGATTGGTCAAACCAATCAGGCTGGAATGTAAGGAGCTAAGTTAAATGGCCCAGGCAACACTCACCACCCTTGATGCGATTCTGAAGGAGGTTTACGCAGGTCGTATTGAGGATCAGGTTAATGACGAGAACGTCGCTCGTAAGCGGATTGAGCGAACAAGTGAAGGCGTTGTCGAAACTGTCGGCGGTAAGTATGTCGACTTTCCTATTCACGTTACTCGTAACACCGGTATTGGTTGGCGGCGAGAGATGGAAATTCTCCCCGCTGCTGGTGCTCAGGGTTACGCTTCTGTTCACGTTCCTCTTCAGTACGGTTACGCCAGGACTCGTATTACGGGTCAGGTGATGGAGTTAGCGGAAACTAATGCTCAGGCTTTCGCTAGCGGTCTTGATGAGGAAATGACGCGAGTTAAGGACGACATCGCTAAGGATGAGAACCGTATTACTTACGGTGACTCCAGCGGCCTTCTCGCTAGCGTTACTGCTGATGGAGCTTCTTCTGTTACCGTAAACAATATTCAGTTCCTTGAAGTGGGAATGCGCTTCGACATTCTTACTCGGGCTAACGGCGCTGCTGTTGGTCTTAACAAGCGTATTACTGCTATCAATGAATCTACTAACGTCGTTACTTACGTTAACGATGACGGTACTGCTGGCGACGTTACTGCTACTACTGCTGAAGGTCTTTACCGTGAAGGTAACTATGTCGGCGGTACCAAGCGAGAGCCTTCTGGCTTCGGTAATATGGTTTCAGATACTCTTGTTCTTCACGGTTTAGATCCTGCTGTTCAGAGCAAGTGGAAGGCTACCATCCGGAACAACCCGGCTGGAGCTGGAACTCTTCGGGCTCTTTCCGAAGGTATTATGATCGAGACTGTGGACGCTATTCGTACTAAGTCCGGTCAACGTCCTTCTGCTATCTTTACCAACCTTGGTGTTCGTCGTGCTTACTTCAACCTGCTTACTCAGCAGAGGCGTTACACCGATACTAAGGAATACGCTGGTGGTTTCCAGGGGCTTCCCTTCAACTACGGAGCTAAGGAAATTCCGATGGTTGAAGACACTGATGCTCCTGCTAACCGTATGTACTTCATTACGGAATCTAAGATTAAGATTTTCCGTAACCGTCCGTGGCACTGGGCTGACAAGGATGGAACTGTCCTTAAGTGGGTCCGGGACTACGATGCTTGGGAAGGTCTTATGAAGGTTTACTACGAGTTCGGTACTAATCAGCGTAGCGCTCACGGCGCTCTTAACGACATTATTGAAGGGTAACTAGAAGAAAGGTTAAGGTTCCTACAGGAGAGTGAAAACCCCTTTACTTCGGCGAGCGGCGAGTAACTCTCCTGTAGGAAATTAAAATGTGGGACGAACTTCACAACCCCGAAGGCTATGTAAAGCTTGATGATGGGAGCTTGGTTGATAGGGATGTACTTGGTATTATTGAACAGGTACATGCCTACGATCCAAACTTAAAAGTTCAATACTTAGAGCGAGCGGCTGCCTTAGGTGACGCCCCTTGGCGAATTATTGAACGCTGTAAGGATGGTGAATGGCGTGTTATCTTTTATGCGTGGCAGATGGATGCGAGGGTTTTGGATCGAATTCGTGCTGCTGATTGTCATATGGTTGATGTTCTTGGTGGTGTGGAATCTAACAATGCGTCACTGAGAAAGGCAGAAGGACGGAGATTTCAGGAACGCATGGAAGAAGCTAAGGACATCGTTAAGCATATCATTGATTCACCTAAAGGTAGATATAGCTTCAAGAATGATGACGGTCAATTGGTTACTGTGGACGACGATCCTAAGCCCTCCTGGAAAATTGAGGAGAAGTAATGTTCGTCAGCGAGATTCAATCAAGAGTTCAGAATATCTTTGGTGATACGGCAGGAGCGCAGCTTACTCCTGAGATGATTCTTGATTGGATCAATGATGGGCAGACTGATATTTGTAGGAAAGCTGAGTGTTTAGAAGATATTTGGACTGGAACTACTGTAGCCGCAGATAGTTCTCTTGCTCGCCCAACTAACTTTATTCGAGAGCTTTGGATTAGGTTAGAAGGTATCACTCTTCGTAGGCAGACCGCTCAGAGTATTAATGTTCTGTATCCTGAAGCGGAATCTAATACTACTACAGGAAAGCCTCTCTACTACTATCACTTTTCTAATGCCATCAATTTTTACCCTGTGCCTGATAGTGCTTATGGTATCTCGATGGCATATATTCGTAATGCTGTGAAGCTGACTGGTTCTAGTCAGACCCCGGAGATTCCTGAGATTTATCACGAGGATTTAGTTCAATATTGCTTATGGAGAGCTTTGCAGCAAGACGAGCAATGGGGCGCCGCTCAGCAAGCTCGACAGGATTATGATACTCGTTTGTTGCAAACTATTTATGATGCTAAGACTGTAGATGCCGAGACGTATCCCTCAGTTCGTTCGATCGCTGGAGATACTTGGTAATGGCTGATATTGAGCTGAAGTTCAATGGAGGCTTAAACACTGTAGATCCTTCAACTCAGATCGCTGATCATGAGTTGGTTGAGTGCCATAACTTTTGGTACCCTAACGAGATTTTAACTAAACGTCCTGGATTCTTCAGGATTAGCGGTACCACTATGACTCCATTCTCTCCGGTCATTTTAGGGTACGATCCAACGAGCGCACAGATTTTGGTTAGGAGTTTCGGATCTAACGCTATTTGGAGAGTGTCACTTATTACTGGGGTTGTCACTCCTTTGACAAATCCTAGTGGAGCCAGTATTCGATGGATGCTATATGCTAACGGTACTACTTATTTAGGCGGCTTTGGGGCTGGAGGAATTCGTACTCTTTCTGGCATCACTATTACTGATCCTCCTATCACTAATAGTCCTACTGGGGACCATGCAGTATTCCACAAGCAGAGGATTTTTGCTAGCGTTAGTAGTGCTCCTGGGCGTATTGCTTTCTCTGGAGCTGGTACAGGATTCGGTACCTGGGCTATTGCCGATACAATTGACGTCGGCGTAGATGACGCAGATCCGATTGTAGGTTTGATCTCTCTTGGAGACTTGCTTCTCATCTTCAAGACTAATAGCACTTGGATTCTTTATGTTCAGGGTTTCTCTGCTGCTGACTGGGTAGTTCGTAAGATCGGTAGTATTGGAGCTGCGCCCTCTGCTGGCAGCGCTTCTACGTACTACTATAACGGCGAAGCTTACTTCATTTCAAGAACAGGTCTCTACAAGACTAACGGTAGCAGTTTTGTTAATCTTAGTGAGAAGGTCTGGAACCCTGTAGAAAATAACTTTACCCTTGGGGTTGATCCTGGGCAGGGTATGTGGAGAGTTACTAGGTTCGCAGACCATCTCATTCTCGTTGGTCACTTTGACGCATACGTTAGTGCTGGTCTAGCTACCGGCTATGCGTATGCTTATAACTTGCGGAATGGTGCTTGGTCTAGTTGGGACTTTTTAGAAGGTAATCCTCCTATCATTGACGCTTTTGGTCTTCCTACAGGTAGTCCTCCTTATGAGTCTCAGCTTTTGATTACTAAGGGTAACCACCTCTATTTCACTTCTGATGCAGCTATTGACAACTATAGCTACCTTTTAAGTACCGGCATCAATTCCTTTGCAGACGGACATCAGCATAACACTCTTGGAACCGGGTCTGCTTATTCTAGCAGATTTGAGTCTAAGAAGTTCACCTCTTCTGTAGATGACTTTCTTAGGCTGAAATTTGCTGGACTTGAGTATATTGCTCACTCTAGTCCTAGCTTCCAGTGGAGAGTGGATGATGCACTGAGTTCTGTTCAGAGTCCTGGTTTTAATGCTACTCAAGTTAAAGGCTACAAGATGTCTGGAGGACATAGAGCTAGGGGCATTGCCTTAAGAGCTAGCTATGCACATACTAGTCCATTTGAATTTTATAGAGCTAATCTCCATCTCGGTAGGAAGGTACCGATTCTAGCTTCTGGGACTCCTTAATGCAAAAGCTCAGCCTTGACCCTCTTTACATTACTGATGACTTAGCGTCTCTTCGTAGCTCGTTACAGCTTCAGCTCAACAAGCTTCAAGACTATGTTAATTTGTTGCAGGAACGAGCTACTCCTACAGGCGCTATTGTTGGATTAGAGACAGCTACAGCTCCTGTAGGGCATTTACTTTGTAATGGTGGGACTTTTGACGCTAACCTGTACCCTGATCTTTATGCTTACTTAGGGAATAGTAATGTCTTGCCTGATTACAGAGGAAGGGTATTAGTAGGTAGAGATGCTGGTCAGGTTGAGTTTGACGCTTTAGGTGAAACTGGTGGGCATAAAGGTATTCCGCACCACGATCATGCAGATGACGGTCATACTCATTTTCATAGTCATTCTATCTCTGTAAGTGGTACAGGAGCTGTTAGTTCTGGTGGACAATCTGATAATCACTCACACCAAGTCGCAGTAGCAGGAAATGCTAGTGCTTCTGATGTTCAGGGATGGTCGGCTTGGAACGTCCATAATGCTTTCCGTTCCAGTGATCATGGTGGTGGGGCTTTAATGTATGCAGGTGTCCTCGGAGGAGTTTGTCGCCTCGACGATAACTCTGTATATCAAAACCATACCCATAGATATGATCATGGACATTCTGCAGGCTCAGTGAGTGATGGCACTGTAGGGAATTCAGATATTCAGCCTGCTGGTGATATCTCTTCTACTAATAATCTTCCGCCGTATAGAGTAGTCAACTGGTTCATTAAAACTTAGGAGTAACATGGCTGTTGATCCTCAAGAAGAGGTAATGAAAAGATTACAGGGTATTAAGGATGCGAGAGGCAAGATTGGGGAGTTAGCTCGGGGTAAAAATATGTACCCTGGAGGATCACAGGCTAGGACTGGTGGGGGTCCCGATATTGGGCGTCCCCCTACTGCTATTCCAGCAGAAGCCGCTCAAGCCGTTAGAAACTTACATGCTGCTCAACAAGGCACTCAAATGCAGCAAGCTCAACCCGCAGTCAATCCTCAAGTTCAGGATTTACAGAGATCGTTGCAAGATAGGGCTAGAATGAGCGCTCCTCAAGGCTCTGTAGTTAATGCTAATCCCAGGGCCGAGGCTGTCGCAACAAAGCTTAATAGGGCTATGCAAATTGCGGCTCAGAGAAAGCTTCAGCAGAGGAATAAAAGGGGTAGGTAATGGCTGATGCTACTCCCGCAGTAGTAGATCCTAACGAATCATTAAGAAAGCTTAGCGAGTCTATCGGTAAGTATCAGGCGCCTTCTAACTGGGCTTATGATCCTCACTATGAAGCTGCTACTAATGCTATTCATAATAACATTGCTCGGTTGACTTCTAATAATCAGTTAGCTAGTCAACGTGTTGGTGAAGACTATACTAAGAATGTTGAACAAGCTGGACGAATTAATGAGCAGAATCAAAAGTCTCTCCAGAATAAGCTAGCTAACCAAGGTATTGCTTTCTCTGGTGTTAACGTACAAGAGCAAGGCCGTCTTAGTGAAGATTATGGCAGGGCTCTTAACGAACTTAACACCGGTAAGACTAGGTCGCTGGAGAATTTAGCTTTTGATAGCGCTAATCAAGCTGCTCAGTGGCAGAACGCATTAGGTGCAGCTCAAGCGGATAGAGCTTCGAGACAAACTGCTAGGGAGCAAGAGCAAGCTGCTGCTGAAGCGCAGGCTCAGGCTGCTAATGATATGGCTAACAATCAGCGTATTTGGATGGAGCAAATAACTACTAGGCTTACTAGTTTAGCTCAACCTCAACCTCAGCCTACAGGTCAATTTAAGCCTCCCCCTCCGCCTCAGCAGATTGTGCAGCAAGCATTAGCGCAGGTACCGCCTCCTGCTGCTAAGACTCCTCAACAGCAAGCTGCTGATACTGGAGTTGATGTTAAGTATATGCAAAAGATCCTTGCGGAGTTAGGCTTTGATCCTGGTCCTCTTGATGGAATTATGGGTAAGAAGACTCAGCTTGCTTTAGCTAGATGGAAGCAATCCCAGGGTATGCCTGCTACTGGAGATATTAATGGTGATATCTGGAATAGATTGCAGGGCCTTACTCCGAGAGGTGATATCCGTGGTATGGGTGGAACTAACAGGGCGTAATCATGGCTGAAAGAATTAAGCTTCCCTCAATCTTACAAAGTCTTGCTGCTCCTGGAGCACACGCTGGCGATGTCCAGACTGCCAAAGATCAGATGGCAATCCAGCTTGCTCCACAGGAGATGTCTATTCACAGTACCATTAATACTATTCAGGATTTTCTTGGTCGAGATATTCAGGCTCAGCAGCAGTATGGTCAGATTGCTGACCAGAAGATTGCTCAAGTTGGGGAACAGTTAGCCGGTCAGCTTCAGAACAACGTAGGAGCCATCGGTAATATTTATCAGGCTGGTACTCAACAAGTAGGGAATATTTACGATCAAGGGATTCAAGCAACGCAGGCTGCGGGAAGTACATTAAGAGATAGACTTTCTCAAGGTGCAAATGCACTCGGTCAGGAGCACGCTCTAAAGGCTGATCCATATGGCAATGATCCGATCTCTAGGTTACTTGCTCAGCAGGCTGGAGCCGAAACTAGGCTTAATACTTCTAAAGCTGGGTCGCAGGCTAATCTTGCACAGCTTGGGACAACGCTCCAGTCAATCGCCCAGAAAGCTGTAGGAGACAGTCAACGAGAATACGCTCAGAAGAGAACTGATGTTCAGACTGATGTTCTCAAGAGTATCAGTAACCTTCGTATTAATGGTCAGCAAGCTATCATGGAACAGCTTGATAAATACTCTGTTCTAGCTGAAGTTGCTGGTCCTACGTTCCGCACCTTAATTGGTCAAGCTGCTTCAGCTAGGTCTAATGCTGAACGTCAAGCTATTAAGGATCAGCTTGATACGATGTCGACTCTTGCTAGTATTGAAAAGATGAGGAGAGAAGAAGACCCTAACTCTGTCGACAATCAAATTAAGCAAGCTACTCTTGCTGAAAAGTTACAGGGTCTTGAAGATCAGCCTTTGAAATATCTCTCAGAGACAGAGGGTAATGCCAACCTGATGTCCTTCTTGAACGGCATCGTTCGAGCTAATAGGCAGGATACTACTTCTGGAAAAATCTCAGGAACGCAGCACGCAGGAATCCAGAATTTCATTAATCAAAATCTTCCTGCTACTGCTCTTAGCGGTGTCAATAATACCACAGATCCTGCTACTATTCTTGCTAACTTAGCTCGTGGCAGTATTGATCCTAAGACTGGGTTGGTTAAGCTTCCTGTTACTCCTGGGTCTAAGTACAAGCAGCAGGACTACATGGTTGATCTGCCTACTCTGCTGGCCGCTTTGACTGCTCGCTTCCAGAATGTCGGTCCTGCTTCTAAGATCGGGACAAAGATTTAAAATGGCAGTCGATATCAATAAGCTTATTGAGCAAACAAAAAACCAGCGCCTGAAACAACAGGTTCACGCTGGTCAAATGAGAGCTCAAGCTTTGGGGGGGACTGCTAAGAAAGGTGGTCCCTCTATTCTTAGTCGTATTTTTGATGTTATTAGTCGTCCACTGTATGGCGTCAGTGAGGGTCTTGCACGAGCATCTGAGCATGTAGGAGAGGCAAATCCAAGAAAAGGAAAGAACGCAGCAACAGACATTCTTGGAGGAATTGCTGGAGGATTAGCGGGAAAGCATAAGACTGATTTCGGTGAAACTCTTAATCGCGCTGCTATTGCTGATCCTAACTCTCTTTTATCTAAACCTATTAGGGAGAACAGATTTAATCTTAGGGCTGGCGCTGGCCTCGCCGGTTCTATTGCTTTTGATCCACTTACTTATACTGGCATTGGAGTAGCTGCTCGTGCAGGTAAGGGAGCTGCTAGAGTAGCCGGAGAGCGTGCTGCTGTAGAAGTAGTAGAGAATGCTGACTCTATTAAGAAGGTTCTGGAGGCTGGAGAAAACGCCAGATTGGCTCGTCTTGAGAGAGGAGCCTTTAAGAAAAAGTCTGGCGAAATGCAGACTGCTGAAGATGTAGCCAAGTCTGCAGACAAGAAGGCTGCCAAGGTTATGCAAGAGAAGAGGAACGAGATTTTCGATGAAGCTCGTTCCACTGTAGGAAAGGCTGCGATGGCTGACACTATTGCAGCCCAGCCTGGTAAGATTCAACTTAAATTTGCTGGAAAAACTGTTGCTGAATCTACCAAGATTTACAACGGCATGGCTAATCTAGGTAAGGTTGTTGGTTCTACAGAGGTAGGTAAGAACCTTAACTTAGCTTTTCGCAATGCCGCTAAGTTCCCTGAGCTGACTAATCGCTTTAGGCGAGAAGTCGAGCTTAAGGGTATCGCTCATGCTGAGCAAGAAATGAAGTCTATGAGAGACTTCTTTAAGGACCTCACCAAAGAAGAGAAGGTAATGCTCTCCCACGCTATCGAAGACGGAACGGATCTTCGAGGCTTAACGTCTGCCGCCGGTAAAGATATGGGAGATTACCAGGAGTTTGCTACTAATGCTTTCCGTACTATGGGTGAAGGCGAAGTTTCTAGAAACGTCTTCCGAGCTAAAGGCGGAAAGACTGCTGATGATTACCTTCTCGATAACTACGTTTATCACTATTATGAAGGCGGCAATAAAGCTCTCAGGCAGAAGTTCAAGAACGCTCGTAGACTTGCTGTAGGCCCAGAAACTCCAGGCTTCACTAAGCAAAGGTCTTTGTCATCTTTACGTGAGGCTAAGGCTGCCGGTCTTAAGCCGGTAGAAGCTATTGATGACATCTTAGCAAAGCGTATCGGTCGGCACCATCAAGCTGTAGCTAGAGCTAACTACGTTGATGCTGTAGTCAAAGAGTACGGCATCAAAGTTGGTAGTAAGCAAGCTACTCGTCTTAAGAAGCAAGGCTCTGATTTAGTTAAAGTAGACTCGCCTTATGTTCCTAAGGATACTGTTTTCCCTGAGCACATTGCCAGGTCCCTTAAGACTCTTGAAGATGCTCATGACAATGATGAGCTTTATAACTCATTTATCAGGGTCTTTGATAAAGCTCAGAACTATTGGAAGTTTGGCGCTACTAGTATGAACCCAGGTCACCATATTCGTAACACTATTGGTGACGCATGGAATAACTTTGTGGATGGAGTCGATTCTCCTATCCCTTATCAGCAAGCTAGTCGAGCTTTATGGGGCAAGGACGATGGCTTCAAGATTCGTGTAGGAAACGTAACTGTCGATCGCAATCTTCTTAAAGAGCTCAATGTCAATTCTGGAGCTAAGCCTGGTTTCACTTCAACAGAGCTTCTTGGAAATGAGACTAGTTTAATTAAAGGTCTTAGAGGAAAGGTTAACCAAGTCTCAGAAGCTCGTGAAGAGTATATGAGAATGGCTCACTTCATTGATGCTCTTAAGAAGGAGGGGTCTAAAGCTAAAAACTTAGATGATTTAAGAGAGGCTGCTAGCAAGGCAGCTGCTCGGGTTCGTAAATGGAACATCGACTACGGTGACGTCACTGACTTTGAGCGCAACGTAATGAAGAGAGCTATTCCTTTCTATACTTGGAGTAGAAAGAATATCCCTCTTCAAATTGAAGCTCTTGCTATGCGTCCTGGTAGAGTCGCAGTCATTCCTAAGGGACAGGCTGCTATTCAAAGATTTATGGGAACTGATGAGGGTGGATACGCCAATTTCGGTGACTTGGATACAGTACCGAAATGGCTAAAAGAGATGGCACCTATCAGGCTACGAGGCGAAGGCGAAGGAAAGAATAGTATTTACTGGGTACCCGCTCTTCCCTTCCACGATATCTCACGATACATTGAAGGTGGAGAGCAAGGCCTCTGGCAGAATTTCGCTAGTCAAGCTACTCCTGCTATTCGTATTCCCTTTGAGCGAGCTACAGGTAAGCAGGTATTCTCAGGAGCTAATGCTGGTCCAGCTGGTCAATACTTTGCTGGTCAAAACCCTTTGCTTCGCAACATCTACAATATTGCTACAGGGAAGCAAGATCCTCTATCTTGGAAGAGTGCCAACTACATTAGCGGTTTAGGTATTCAAGAAGTTACTCCAGGTCAAGTTGCTGGAGAACTTAGAAGGCAAGAGGATCAGACTCAAGCTATTATTCGAGGCATTCGAGAGAAGGCCCGCAAGAAGGCATTAGGCCAATGATCATCGCTCGTACAGTCTGGGGAGCTAATCCTAGGTCGTTACCTAGGGCAGCTATGGTATTGCCTGCTAAGAGGGTATACGTACACCACTCAGTCACAGACCCTACAGATGATCCATATAAGGATATGCGAACTGTCGAGACTATTGGCTTACAGAGGTTTGGTCAATTCTCTTATAGTTATGCTATTCATCCTAATGGAGATATCTTAGAAGGCTGTGGGCTTCAACGAGGTGCGCATACTGGAGGTCAGAACAGCAACAGCTTCGGTGTAGTTCATATTGGTAATTATGAAATACGTAATCCTACCAAAGCTCAGCTTGAAGCTAATCAATGGTTGATTCTGTCCCTTATTGAGCGAGGCGTATTACTCCCTAACTACGAGCTATTTGGTCATAGAGATAAAGAAGCTAGCAATCTCTGTCCTGGTAAGAATCTGTATGCAATGCTTCCTTTAATTCGTCAACCTTGGGAGATTCCTGTGGCCGGCAATCCTGATCTTCACGACATTGAAGGACCTCTCTCGTTTCATCCAATCGTTGACTCTAATGGCTTTTGTACTGGCTATTACATTTTCGGTACTAAGACAGGAGAAGTCCACGCTTATGGAGATCCGGAGAAGGTGAAGTTTTATGGAAGGAGCGAGGACCCCACCCCGTGACAATGACAGACTATACGCCAAGCATTCAAGAGATATCTAGGAGAGTTCAAAGATTAGAAGATAGAATGGATGCCAGGGTAGTTAGCGCTGACGTGTATGCGGCGGAGAAAGCAGCGCATACTATTGAAGTTGCAGCCATGAACAAAAGGTTAGAAGATTTAGAAAACAGCTTGAGTGCAGCAGTCAAGTTATTAGTGGGCGCTTTCTTAGGTATTATCTCTCAAGCCATTTTCCTAGCCATCACTGTCTTAGGGAGGCATTAATGGAAGATCTTCCCACAACCCCTCCTGTAGTAGACACTCCAGCTTCTAGAATTCCTGCTAGTGAGATGGATACCGGAGACTGGGATGGTACGGAAAGACGCAGAGTAGACCCTCTTAAGGTAGCTATTGAGTCTGCTGTGAATAAAGTCTCTCAGCCCCATAATGGTACTGATCTAAGAGAAACTCGTGACCTTCTTTTCAAGATCGCTGTAGCAGCTCTGCTTTTTCTTTTGCTGCTGGGGCAATGGATCGTAGTCGGAAACCAGGGCGAAGTTAAGACTAAGATCGACAGGTATGAAGAAAATCAAAGGCCTTTCAGGGATTCTATTACTTGCTTTGTAACTGAAATCTTTACTGGTCCTGATGCTCAGACTCGTAGTGATATCTTAACTAAGTGCGGCTTTGTTAGGGCTCCTGGGAGGGATTAGATGGCTCTTGGATTGCTTGGTAAGACGTTAACTTTTCTTTCACGTCTACCATCTCCAACCGGTCGACCCGAGCCGACAATGTACGGAGAGATTCTCGCATCTGCTCTAGCTCTTGCTGTAACTTTTGGGCTTGATCTAGATGCAGAGCAAATCGGTCTGATAGTAGTTCTCGTAAACCTTGTAATTGGTGCTCTAATCCGTCAACACGTTCAGCCAGCTGGGCGTTAGTTGGTGCATCCCAAAGTTTATCATTACAAGTGCAGTTTAAATCATGCTTATGGTCGTAGCCTGGAGTATTAGTCATTCGGGCGGCTGCTCCTCCTGACGATCTTCTCTTCCTGAGCAGTTAAGGCTGATGCAAGAGCCGCTAAAGTCAACTGGGGAGCGGTCAAAAGGACCAGGAGAAAACGCTCCTCGTTCCCGTCCCCGAGAATTATCCCCACGATTGCCATAATCATAATCGTACTCGTTGCAACCGTAACGGCCGCAGCGCTCTTCATACTCGTGGTCTGCTAAAGCTCCTGTAGGAATAAGGCTGGTCGCTGCGATAATCGTGGCGGCTAGCTTTTTCATTTATATCTCCTTTTTCATATCCTCTACAATTTTGGCCCAGTCAAGGTGGCCTTCTTGTGTAATCCATCCTCTACGCTTGGCTTCAGCATACTGTTGAGGATGCAGTATTAATGGCTGATGCGGATTAAGATGTCTACTGTCCTCTTCTATTTTCTTAGAAGCTGCTATTAATTTTTCCTTCGTAAGATAGGTTGATTCCTCATTCATATTTTAGATTATTCTTCTTAATGTAATACGCTCCATGCAAGAAGGCATCCCAGTAATGTTTGTTAGCTCGCTTCTGATAAGGCTGCTTCGTTACCATTGCACTAGCTGCGGACTTGATCGTTGGTTGCTGGAGACAGATTGGGATTCCTCGTATAGCTGCATAGAATTTGATAGCTCCGATAACTTGGGCGGGGAAGACGGATTGAAAACTATGGTCAAAGCCCTTGTGTCTTTCGTCCCTGATTTTATAGTCCTCAACAACAAATAGGCCAGGATTCTGCTTAATAAGCCAGGGCCAGATTTGTTCTTCGTCATGCAGAGTCCCCACCTCTACTTGTAAACCATTCACGAATCTTGCGTAGCCACAATGCTTACCCGGATCAATAGCAAGTATTTCCTTAGGAGGTTCTAGCAATGTAATTCGATCCTTGCTTTACTAACCTGTCACCGAGTGTCAGAATCCGTCGAGGCCCCACTCGGCTCCGGGGCGCTCACTGGGATCGACCTCAGAGCCTGCGCTGCTCGCCTCAGAGCCTCCCACAGACTCTAGCCAAAGCGCCATACGTTCTGAAGGAGGAGCGGCCCAAATCCGTAGCCCCCTCCGTTCTTTAGCAATTAGGCCAATACTAATTGGATCTTTGCATTCAGTAGTTACTGGAAGTTTATAAGGCTTGTGCTTTTCACAAGTAGAATCACTTCCAAAAATTCTCCAGCATAGTACGCATTGAGCTTCAGCACCTTTTGGTAAATCCTTCTGAGTCGCTTCTCTAAGAGTGTCCATTTGGTTTAGTTATCCATTCTCCGAAGAAGTCTTCCCACTCCACAGGAGGTTTCCTGTAGAAGACTTTGTTATCTGCAATTCCAGCGAAGAGCGGGTTCTTACGAAGCTCGTCTGCATCTAGCTTTTTCTCTTCCGGTGCTATTTCTTCCTTCTTTGGGACGGCTACCTTTAAGTATTCGGGAACTACAGGTTCCTTGTGGAACGTAATTACATGCTCTTCCCACTCAGCATAAATCTTACCTTTGTTAGTTCTCCAATTACTTGAAGCGTTATGGACTCCTCCTTCATGTAAAAAAGTAGTGCCATCTTCGTACTCTATACTAAGCTTGCTGATCTTCTTCTTGAAGTTCATTTATCCTCTCAGCCCATGACCAGTCTTTAAACCAATACTGTATCTTTCCTGGCTGTTCGTATATAAGAAGCACCCCACCACTAGTTATCTCCCAGCCTTCTACTTTATAATCGTAGTGGTTGTGGGTAGGTCCAGCAGCACCTCTAGTTGGAAACCAAACTCTAATCTTCATCTACGTAATCTCGTTCATAAGTGGCTTCAAAGATGTCAGGCCTACAGGGATAGAACTCGCCCTTGATGCCACAGATGATCCAGTCTCCTATCATAGCTCTCATATCTCCCTCATGGGTATTGATAATCATATAGGGAGGACCATCCTCATCCCACACATAATCAGCACCAGCCCACTCCGCTATTTCTTCAAACACAGACATATCATCTGTTAGCTGTCGAGCTTCAACTACTACAGGTTTCTTGCGATATTTAGCCATCAATCCCATCTTTTCTGGCGTATAAAATCTTACCGTTCACTTCTCCAGCCACCCTGTAGGCGGATTCATCTCTAGCCGCTACTACTTCTACCTCAAGCTGCCTAATTTTTTCAAGAGCTAATTTCATTTCTGCATTATGCTCATCCTGCATACGCTTTACGAGAGGTTTGTAGATTTCTTCTAATATTGCTGGTAAGACAGGATTACTATGTCTATTGAAACGACCAGTCTCTTCAAGATGTTGGTATAAGTGATGAGCGATATTGTCTAGATGAAAATACAGTTCTTCATTATTCATGCTAGCCTAGTCCAATCTACAGTGAAAGGAATCTTAAATCGCTCATCATAACTAGGCCATTCAAGATGCTCAGTTAGCTTCTTACGCTCAGTATGAGAGGCGTGATCATTCATTCGTTTCTACCTCTTTGGTTATTACTAGATGTTATTCTATCGGTCCATCTACAGTTGGATGGTTTGTATCCATCGGAGTTGTCTATTCTGTCGAGTACAAATCCACCAGGACACGGGCCCATATCTGTTGCGAACTGCCAGAAATCATTTTCCCATTCTTCACAAACAGTAATTCCTCTTCCTCCATAAGACCAATAAGATGCATCATTAGGATCGTTACATCTTCTAATCATTGCTTTCCATCTATAGTATAGAGGATGAGCTGTTCTGCCGTCCTTATAATTATGCCCTATTTCATTATAGGTGCCTTTATACCTGTGTTTAGGTTTAGGTGCCAGGGGATCACCGTACCTGTACTGCTTCATATAATGCGATCGGCACAGCCCTTTAGCTCTAGCCTTTTTATTACACCCTTCAACGTTGCATATCATACTAATCGTTTAACCTCTACAGGGAAATCAATCTTAAACCGAGGATCACGAGAAGGCCACTCCAAGTGTTCGGCTATCTTCTTTAGCTCAGTGTGAGTTGCGTATTCAGGTACTAAACACCAGATAGAATCGTGAACTTGGCTTACCATTTTAGATAAGAGTGTCTGGTCCTTATGAATCCTAGTCATTCCGTGTTTTATTAGGATCGCTGCGCCACCCTGAACATAACTATTCCAAGCTTTCTTAGTCTCGAAAGCGAAGCGGAAGTGACGGCGCCGTCCATCCCAAAGTTTTATGTAGCCTCGTTGACCCGCTGTCGCATTTACTCTAGCAGCGAACTTGAACATAACATGATACACTCTATGATACTCTGCATAGACTTCTTTAGCTTTATCTAGTGGCTGCCCAAATACTTCAGCCCACCTGCCAGGACCTCCCTCGTAGATAAAAAGGAAGTTTGTAGTCTTAGCTTGCTGACGAGTTAGCCCTAACCTCTCAGCGGTTGCCGAGTGCATATCCTTGCCCGCTCTATAAGCATCGAGGATAACAGGGTCTCCTGAGAGAACCCCAGCAAGCCGATATTCTACTTGATTATAGTCCAACTCGTAAAGCTCATAACCCTTAGGTGCAGTCAGTAGCTTCTTGACTTGCTTATCTAAAGGGATCTCTCCCTCTAATTCCTCTTCACGAGGGATCTGCTGCACATTAGGTGTGTTACAAGAAAGCCTAGTAGTAGCTGTCCCATGCTGTTGAAAGCTTGGATGAAGTCTGTCTTTTGAATCTACTAATTCAGGCCAGCCAACGTACCAGGTAGACTTAGCTTTCTGGAGCCCACGAAACTCCAGAACTAGATCCATTATTGCCTTAGCTTCAGGAGTTTTAACATCCTTAGCTAGTTTAATAAAGGTCCCTTCGTCCATCTTCGGACGGCCCTTTGGGAATTGCTTACTCGGCTTACCTATCTCATAGATAGGGAGCTTCAAGTCCTTGAACAACTTAAGTGCTAAAGGTAGGGGTTTGGCTGGATCAAAGCCAAGCTCCTTTTTTATTGCCACCATACGCTTAGTACACTGATCAGCTAAGCGCTCAGCTTTATTACAGTCGATCGGAATGCCTACAGTTTCCATTTCCATAAGGCAATCAGAATATGATTCCTCTGTAGGCCACAGACGCATGAGTTCTTGCTTCTCTAATCTAGGAATAAGTTTACGCTTCAGATGCCAAGTATTACGAGTGTCACCACAAGCGTAAGGTACCATGACTTCAGACGGAATTCTATGCCATACAATGTGTTCCCGTAAGTCATGCAAGTGCTGCTTACGCTTGTTAGCATCAGGATCAATGCCATAATGTTCAGCTAAGTCTTCAAGCTCATGACTAGAGTTTTCGTCTAGCATGTGGCTTGCTACCATAGTACAGAAGAACGTACTAGTTAGCCGCAAGCCCTCCAAAACAAATCGCTGGCGGTCAAATTTCGCGTTGTGGAAAGTATGGCTAGGGACGACATTGAGTTTCTCTGTGAGTCTCTCCAAATAATCATAAGGTAAGTTTTCGACTTCTTCCCATTCGTGTCTGAACGGAAAGTATCCGTTAAAGCGCTTCCCCAGAGCTTCTCCATATATGCTTACTCCAATTATCCTTTTATTTTCCCATGACTTAGTCCAGTACGTTTCGCAGTCGATAGCAATTTCTTCAGCTTGAGCAATGATTTCTAATGCTCGCTCAAACTTAGTTTTGTCGATGAGTGTCACAGTTCAAATTCCTCGACGATCTCTGTAGCTCCATCAGTTACATCGACATCACTATCGGTGTCATCGTAGATCATATCTATTCTACCAGAGTGTTTTTGGAAAGTCAAATCGTCCTTGCGCTGAATTGCCCAAGGCTTCTCTGGCGCTGACATACGCATTTTCTGGAACGACACTTCAATAAGGCCAGACTTCTTTGGGTCCCATAAGGTCATAACAGTACTAGCCCGAGCAGTAAAGTAATGAGAGCCGTATATATCGGCAATCGAATTAGGCCGCTTGTTGCCAGTCTGTGCTTTTCTATGGTGATGAATGATAATAGTACTAATACCAAACTCAACGCGCAGATGGTCGTTCCAATCCATAAGAAGCTTCGCATCTGTCTCCTTAGATAGCTCTTGCTCAGTCATAGAGCCAAGGCTATCGAAGATTACTACATCAAAGCTGCCCTTTTGAATAAGCTCTTCAAGAGCTTTGCGATTCTCATCTCGGTTGTAATAGATGGGGTATCCTACAGGGAGGAACTTAAGGTTCTTGTCTAAAGTAGCTATATCCTGCTCTGACAAGTTCTTGAGCTGTTCTCCCCGAAGCCACTTTAATTCTACCAGACCCATCTCTAACGAGATAAACAGCACACGCTTTTCTGTAGTAACCTCTCTTCCTAAAAAGTCTTGCCCAAGTACTAAATGGTTTGCGAGATCGCCACAAAACTGACTCTTGCCAACGCCAGTGTGCCCAGTTAAAAGCAAGTACCCTGTCTGATGCAGAAGACCATTGACTAGCCAATCTACCTTTACCTCTGTAGAACGAAGGGTTAAGTCACCGATAGCAACGAGAGCAGTTTCGTTCTTATCTGTGTCTACCCTATAAGGGTACTTAGTCCTAGCGTGAGTGACAATCTCACCTAATCTCTTGAGCTGATCATCTCGCCCTTTAAATTTACCCCACCTCTTATCAGCATCAAGGAGGAGAGCTAATATCTCTATATTGGTGAGATTCATTTCAGCAAGGTGATAGCCTAGCGCCATCAACCCCGCTGATCTATCGTTCTTTACGCCCTTTGTAAACAGCTCCCAAACTTTGCGGTCGAATGAATACTTTCTGATAACTTCAGGTAAAGCTGGAAGCTGTCCATTCAGTTCAATTTTCGGTGGTAAATTTTTAGCATATTCATTCGAGAATGCGACCGAATTTAACCACTTATCACCCTTGACTACTAGCTTGGCTTGCGCTCTTTTTCTGTGATTGAGGGTAAGAGGAGGTCTAAGAACTTGATTAGCATCCCAACCAGAAGTGTCAGCCCCGAGCTGATAAGCAAGGGCACGATTAACTTGCTCAATTCGATCAACCTCCACTATCTGATCTAAACACCAATACAGGTGTTGATGCGTTTCTGTGGATGTTTGAACGATTACTGTAGGGTTCGGGACTTCGCCTAAATCTACAGGGAGGTTGCCGTCGAATTCAAGCCAAAAACAAAAAGCGCCAGCAACATGCTCCTTTTTGGAACTAGGTTCCCGGAACAAGGCTGGCGCAAAATAAACGTCATATCGCTGACGTTCATTAATTGTGGTTTGTACGATTGTCTGAGCATCTGTAGGCCATTCAAAGAACCTTTGGTTCCAGTAGCCCGGCTCAGTTCTTTCTTTTGAGGGGTCTTTGAGAGCTAAGTATACATGCCCTTTTTCTTCCCGCCATATAGTCTTGTAAAAATCAAGCAGGACTTCTGCTTCGGCACTCACTCCCCAAATGCCCTTTCAGAAATGGCAAAAGCCCTAACACCTAGGGGGAAGTTGCTAGGTGTTAGAGCTATTGCCTACTAGCTGATGATTAGAAAGGATCGTTAAAGAAGTTGCTCTCGGAAGGAGCAGGAGCAGGCGTCCCTGTACTCTGATCCCATTGACCAAGGAACTGATTAACTTCTTCCTTACTAACCCCACTAGCAGCTTGCTTTGTAATTTGGGAAGCAGACTCATTTACTACAGTAGGGGGATTACCTTCAGTCGGCATCGGCTGAGTAATGCTCTGATCAAATGGCTTGACGTTCTGGAGTCGATTGTTAACGTACTTACGATCATCCTTCTCGGAGACGTTAATCTCCCACTCAATATAACCGTTACAAGGACGGCCGCGTCCCTTCTCGATAAGCTGGGAGAGAGGAACTCTAATACCGTTTGCTTGCCAGTTAAATTCAGGGATGAGGCAAGTAAGAGTGTTAAGAAGGAAAGGCTTAGCTTCCTGGCTCAAAGGATGCCAGATTTTAAACTCTTGTCCTGTGTAATCAGGGTGGTTGTTTACTGCAAACGTAAACTCAAGACCAGGCTTATCCTGCTGTCCCGGAACAGTTCCACCTTTATCGCCCTTGAAATACTTACGAATTGCAGTACATTGAAGGTTGTACTCACCCTTAGGCATTGCAACTCTGCCAGAGAAAGTAGCAGGCTCAACACCTTCAAAATCAAATTCTAGAACTTCATTCGGATCAGTCACCATCTGCCCTTTCCGGGTTAAACATATCAAACGTTGGATTCTCCACTACAGGAGGTCCGTCCCAAAGATGAGAGCCCGCCACTACTGTAGGGGAAGCTTCGACTCTCATCTTAGGAATCCCGTTTTCCATAAACATATAACCTACATGATTGAACATTGCTGTAAGCGTACTTCCTAGAGCTGGCATTAATGCTGGTCTATCAATGCGCATCCCTCCTGACGACTTATCAGCATCATCCCTACAGTGAGCGATGACGATGATATGTCTCTCAACATCCCTAAACTCCCACATGGCCTTCTTCAGAATATTAGTTACTGAATTGTACTCAGGCCATTCTGGAGCGTATGGGTTGTTTAGCTTAGTGAGCCCTGTTTTCATAGCGTGCTCACTCCATTGCATCAAGACTCTGTGCTGGAATTCAGTAAGTGAGTCAAGAACAATGGTCTTACGATCAGGCATTTGCCCTTCTCGTAAAGCACTAATGATCCTATTGAACATTGTAATGTTCTTAAGATCAAGAGTCTTTGTATCTTTGAACCTAGCTCTGTTCTCTTCATTCTTAATGAGGACTACTGTGCCAGGTTCAACTGTAAGGAACAGTGGGGAAGGAGCTGTTCCTGCGAAGGTAGTCTTTCCAACCTTAGGATCACCGTAGACTAGCATCTTCAGATACTTAGCTGATTCGCTAATGTCTTTGGCGAAGGTTGATAGATCGAATGCGTCACTCAAATGAGTACCTTCTTAGGCTGTTTCTTGATAAAGTCTACTGCCATTACAGAATCAAGATTAAGTTCTGGTGCCTTCATAAGAGCCAAGCAGGGGTCTTGGTAGAAGCAACCAGAGCATTCTTTGCTGATGTTTCTTCTGAAGAGACGTTCTTCTTTAGCGTCTTCTATCTCATCCACAGCCCTACCAAGCTCCAGCATACGATACTTTAGCTCAGATTCGTTGTGATAAATAGAATCACGTCTGAAATACTTATCAACTGTCTGAGGAGTCTTGTAGTCGTACTTGTTAAGCTGATTAATGATAGATCCGTGAATGGGAATACCCATACCATATCTAAGTACAGCTACATACAGCGGAGTCTGGGAGTCCATAAGAAGCATAGTCTCAGTCCAAGGATTCTTGTTGTGAGTCTTATGATCCCAAATATACAATCTACCTGTAGACTTTTCTCTTGCCAGTAAGTCTACATATCCCTCAAGATAAAACTCTCTGCCCTTAGGAGTTTTTAGGAGAGCTTTGATATGCTTCTCAGCATCTAGAATATCCCATTGCTGATCATAGTCATGAACAAAGTCTTCAAGATACATCTTAATCATCTTGGCTACTTTAACTACCATCGCTAGCTTCTGCTCGTCTGAGCCCGCGCTACGCTGGTACTCCCCGACCCGCTGTTTCACTAGCCTAACACACTCAGCGTGCCCTGTCAAGGGGATATTTTTGTAATAAAACATTAGAAGGTCGTGCGCAATATTACCCTCTAGAAAGTAACTCTTAGTCTCAAGAGTTTGCCACTTTTGATCATAGTTCAAGTACCAACTGAAGTGGCATCTGCTCCAAGTTCCCAACTGTGAATGGGAATATGTAGGTATATCATCACTCATGGGGGTATCCTATCAGATTCAATTTAGTTTGTCAAGTGGCAGAGGAGCGGATCGAACGCTCTTCCTACAGGGAGAACAGGCCATGTACGTAACCTGCCAGTGAATCGGTGCACCTTCAAGACCAAACTCACTGGACTGTAGTAGTTTTCCTGAATAACTTACTCTGCCTTGTAATCAAGCCCTATTATTCTGAACGTCAGTTCCATAAGTTCCAGAACATCTTTTAGAACAAAAGGGTCCTGCTTTTTCTTGCGTTAGTTGATTGGCTACAACAATAGATACAGGCCGCCTAAATTCAGTACCACAATTAGCGCATACGTAGTTACCTATTTCGGCTTTCTTAGCGTCTTGCTTACGATGCTCTACTCTATCTAGGACTTGCAGATTCTCTAGAGCGTTATTGGTAAAGTCTCCATCAATATGATGAACAGTCTCATCATATTCTAGCTCTCTTTCTAGATGCTGCTCCATCAAATACTTAGGGTAGGATACTGTTCTTCTACTACCGTCGCCATAAACTATAACAACGTGCTGTCTTCCGTCTTTTCTGAAATAAGGTCCATATACTCTCATAAGTGCCCCTGCTCGGATTCAAACCGAGATGCCTTTAGGCGGTTGGTTTTAAGCCAACTGTGTATATCCGTTCCACCACAGGGGCCAGAATTTGAGAGTAAGAGGATCGCAAAATTTCTCGTGGGGGAACTTCGCGCTCAACTCTTACTCTCTCCCTACAGTAAGCCGAAAGGGCATAACGTACTTACTGTAGGACTACTCCCGCAATAGACCCAATCTAGCGGCAACTAGATACTCTACCTACCCGAGTATGCGCTCCTTGACACGTTGCTCAGCGCACCCAACTCTATTGCGAGAGATTAATAGTTGCGGGTACTGGAATCGAACCAGTAACTCTAAGCCCGAACAAGCTTAGTGTGTTCCGTACACCAACCCGCACGCCTAGTTCCTCTGTTTAGCCGAGTATACTAGAAACCCCGCTGACTCTACTGGACTTCGTTGTCGTTCGCAGAGTCAAAGTTTATCCTACAGGGAGTTGGTAGGTGACTTTCGATATCCCTTTCGGGGTAACCGCCAATTCTCCCTGTAGGAACTTATTACATCTGGAAGTCGCTAGACTCCTCACCGTTACCCTCGTCATCGTCGTCGTCAGAATCATCGACAACGGCATTCGAGTTAGTAACAGTAGCTGCGACACCACGCAGGCTCTTGTTAACCGGAGCAGGAAGCATAACTTCCCATTCGTCAGGAAGGTTAACAGTAGAGCCGTCCTCGGAAACCGAAGCCCCGCTAACGTTCTCGACAATGTAATCGCGAAGTTCCTTCGTCTTCCAGTTAAGATCCTTAGTCACCGTAGTAGCAATGTAGCTAAGGCTTGGGTTAGTCTTGTTGCCCTCGTCATCACTAAGCTGACGAATCTTTCCATCAACAAAATACTGGTATTCCTTGTTGAGCTTAACCCGAGGTCCAACGGCGCCACGGCGAACTGTAGGAACTTCAATGTCGGCGGGAAGTTCGGTAACACCGTAGTACTTCAGCATTTCATTCTGAAGCTTGAAGATGTTAGCGATGTTACTGCGCCGAGAAAGAAGTTCCTGCTTACGCTCGTCACTAACAGTCGACGTCTGCTGAGGCTGCGCATCAACTTGCTTCTTAAGGAACTCAGTAACCCGAGTACCAGGGCCCTTAGAAAGCCTGTCGTTAAGAAGAGTAACAACGGCAGTCAACTTCTCGTCACTCTCAGAAAAACCATCAGGCTTAGAAAGAATCTCAACCATCTGGTTAACGAAACGATTAACATCAGAGTTAGGATCAGCAGCATACTGCTGAACATACTGGTTAGCGATACGATTACGCTGAGCAACAGGGCCAGTACCGCTATCACCAATCTCTGCGTCAATCTGCTTAACTTCAGCAGAAATCTCACGCAGCTTGTCAAGCATTGCAATAACCTGCGGGTCACTCATGGGGGAAGCTTCAGTCATACTCATTTTATTTATTTCCTTTTCTGTTTATTATTTTTAATTTGGTGTTTCGCTTTACTTCTGCTATTCCGGGGTGCGTCCTTGGGGCGTGACCGGCCCGCCGGTCTCCGTCCCGACTCCTTCACGATACCAAAGGCGTAGAGAGGAGTCAAGCAATTTCTTGCGGAATTCTTGGTCCTGCTTTCGGGCCCACGCCCACCCATGAAACGGATCAGACGAGCCCGTCTCACGGTGGCAGGACTTGCAGACGATGCTCCAAGGGGAGGAAAAGAGGGACAAGCAAATGGCACAAGGTGCCAGCCACTCGCGCCACACCATCTCTGTTGGTTTCCCACAAGGCCAGTGAACCCACTGTATGGTGTTCTTCTTTGTTTCGTCGGCTCCAACTAAACCATAAAATTCTGAGTATTTATCTTTGCATTGACAGTAAACTTTACTCCCTTGAGTAACAGTCATTACAAAGCCTCGCTATGCCCTTTGCGTTATGAAGTTCTGTGTAAGTCATTTTCTTGCTGTGCGGTACGTATAGCTTACCACATACTGATTTCTGTGTCAAGGGATTTCTTATGTGATAGATAAAATTCTTTCCCTGTAGGCGAATAACATTCTGGGTCCTAGATAATAGGCACCTCTTAATAGTATTCTCCATAGCCGTAATCGTCTAGCTCCCCGGTCTTTTCTTTCTCTAATCGAGTCTTACGGTCATACTCATAATGGTGAGTCCGACATAAGTATTCTAGATTACTTGGATCATTGTCCTTATAGTCGCCATTCTTGTGATTTACGTCTAAGGAATCAGACCTACTCTGTTCACTAGGCGTCCACTTACATACTGCGCAACAGTAATCTCTTTCGCCTTCTTGTACTAATTTTTGAAGAACAGCTCTCGCCCTTTTTCTACCAGTACTTCTCCAATCCTTAATCTTGTCGTCATTTCTAGTCATTAGGGTGTCTCCTGTAGTAATTGTAATCTCTATTAGCTTGTCTACAGAAATCGCACCTACACCCTTTAGTATACATAGATCGAGTGCCGTGTTTAGCTACAGCCCTTGGTTTTTTGCCTCTTGCTCTATTTATTCTAGTATAATAGTCTAAGTATGACTGCCTACATATATCACAATCACATCTTTTTGCTATATAAGCGCCGTAACCATGACCAACTCTTACGTTATACTTACTGCCAGCTACTCTGTGACAGTTATAGCAAAGCAGTATGCACTTCTCAGCTTCTTCTCTCAGCACACTGATAGTTCTAGTTAAGTTACCCGAAATGTCAAACTTCTTAAGCTTAGGGTCTAAATGATGAAACTCTAGATCAGTATCAGAACCACACTCAACACAGCATCCGCCCATTTCAGATACTAATATATCAAATTTCTCTTGTCTCTGCTTAGCATTCGCTCCACTAAATCTCATTAGCATGATTGACCAGAATATTGAGTATTATCGCATTCAGCATTAGGTTCAGGCGCAATACCTCGGATAAGTCCCCAAAACATTAGTACTCCTACAATTCCGAATACCCAAACTATAACTGTCTTATCACTCACTTCATTTATTCCTTTAATCTTTCGATTCGTCGTTAAGTTGCGCCATCCACATAAAGCATCCGTGGCAATAGTAATTATTAGTAGCAGGATCAACGATATCAGATGGATCTCCGCAGGAGATACAGAGTTCATTAGCTGTTCGTTCGAGTTCAACATAATCCCACTGTTCAGTGCATTGCTTAACTTCTTCTAGACTATGGGCGCTGATCCTTCTATTGCATACTGCGCAGATGTTATCCCCCATAAGTATCTCTCTTCTTTAGAAGTTGGTAAGTATCCCAACATTTCTTACTACAGAGGAGGAGCTTATTACTGGGATGTTCCATTGACCTTACAGGAATTACTGCGTCATACTCATCTAGATTTTTTTCACACATATGACACTTATCCATCGCTTAGCAGCTCCCTGCAAGTAGCCGTACAACCTCGCCCTACAGTGTGGTTGTGCACCCATATGAGAGTATTGAAATTCCTAACAGCCCTTTCGCCCTTTCCAGAACTTAGCACTTCTTGCCACGATTCGCCACTTCTTTGATAGAAGTGATATACCGCATAGACCAAACCAGGATCAATATCTGACTCTGGGTGCTTCTTACGCTTAGGTTGATTAGGTCGATCTTCTTTAGTTTTACTTAGATTCCTAGTGAGTTCCTTAAGTTTTGCTAAATGCGCTGCTGCCTCCTCAGGAGTCTTAAATCCTCCGTCTGGAAATTTTAGGCCCTCCTCTGAAATAGCGACCGAAATCTGCTCTGGCTCGGGCTCTCGTCTAACTTCACGATTAAATTGACTACCGCAATCGAGACAGCTATAAGCTGTTCTGTCATAAGCCGGACCTTCTAAAAGCCGTTCCGACCCACAAATCGTACAGTTATCCATTAGTCTCTATCTTTACTATCAGTCCAACCAAGATCATCAGCATATCCAGTCCATCCACAATTCTCGCACACTATATCATTGTGAGGATAGAGTGAATCTCTAAACATCTCTGTTACGTCGGGCTTAGTAATGAATTCGTACTCACCGCATTCGGGGCAGGAATTAGGCATTACCTTGTCTCCTCAAGTCTAGCTACTCTTCGAGCTAAGGACCTAAGCTCATTCATAACTCCAGACTCCATAGAATCCAT
>Ga0196971_1000283_pt1 | contig 45902 bp, 74 predicted proteins | sample S1v_1013CmetaG_FD_148660 | JGI IMG/M metagenome (GOLD analysis project Ga0196971, IMG submission 148660) | Soil microbial communities from Anza Borrego desert, Southern California, United States - S1+v_10-13C | ecosystem: Environmental > Terrestrial > Soil > Desert | place: USA: California... | reverse complement strand
GGTGCGGGACGCCGCGGCTTTCAACTAGTGAATGATTTCGCCGGAATAGGTAGCAGGTAGCAGCCAGGTGGCCAGGAAGCCGAAGGCGAAGCCGATGGACGTCGCGGCGTTCGCGCGCCGCGTCGGCCTGACCCATCGCGCCATCCAGAAGGCGATCGAGACGGGCCGCCTGACCAAGTCGATCGTCTACGTGGGCGGCGCGGCTAAGGTCGGCGACCCCGACCTGGCCGAGCAGGAGCTGGCCGCCAACACGCGGCCCAGGATCGATCACCCTCCGCGCGGCGACGGCGGCGACCTCGACGAGGTGGCGGACAGCTACAACCGGAGCCGCGCGGAGCGCGAGGCTGCGCTGGCGAGGCTCGACGCCGCGCGAGCCGAGCTCGCCGAGATCGAGCTTGAGGAGAAGCGCGGCAGCGTGATCTCGGTCGACGAGGTCGAGACCCGACTCACCGGCGTGTTCTCGTCGTGCAGGTCGAAGCTGCTCGGTGTCCCCACGCGCTGCCGCCAGCGTGACCCGGGCCTGACGCGCGAGCAGGTGGAGATGATCGAGTCGCTGATTCGCGAGGCGCTCGAGGATCTCTCCGCGGAGGTTGCCGAGGACGACACCGCTGAGGCCGCGTGAGCTCGGGCGCGGCGCTCGAGCGCGCCATCGTCCGCGCGCGCATGGCCGGGCTCCGGCCCGCCGACAAGCTGTCCCTGTCCGTCTGGGCCGACCGCTACTTCGTGTTGAGCGCCGAGACGGCCGCCGAGCCTGGGCGCTGGCGGACGCTGCCGTACCAGCGCGGCATCATGGATGCGATCACCGACCCCGACGTTACCCAGGTGACCGTCGAGAAGAGCGCCCGCGTCGGCTACACGCTGATGCTCAGCGCGGCGATCGGCTACTTCATCGAGCACGAGCCCAGCTCGATGCTGGTCGTCCAGCCGACCGTGGACGACGCGAAGAACTTCTCGAAGGAGACCATCGCGCCGATGCTTCGCGACGTCCCGGTGCTGGCCGAGACGGTCTTTCGAGATCGCGAGGGACGTGGCAAGGGGCCGAAGGACGCCTCGGCGACGCTGCTGCACAAGAAGTTCCCGGGTGGAGTGCTGTCGCTCGTCGGCGCGAACAGCGGCGCCGGCTTCCGCCGAGTGAGCCGCCGCGTGGTCATGTTCGACGAGGTTGACGCCTACCCGGCGAGCGCGGGGACTGAGGGCGACCAGATCAAGCTAGGAATGATGCGGTCCCAGGCGTTCTGGAACCGCAAGGCGATCCTCGGATCCACGCCGCTCACCAGCGGCGCGAGCCGGATCGAGGAGGAGTTCGAGCGCGGCGACCGCCGCAGGTACCACGTCCCGTGCCCGCACTGCGGCCACATGGACTTCTTCGCGTTCCGGGAGAGCGAGAGAGGTGGCCACTTCATGCGGTGGCCGGACGGGAAGCCCGAGGAGGCCTTCTTCGTCTGCAAGCGGAACGGCTGCATCATCGAGCACAAGGACAAGCGGTGGATGGTCGAGCACGGCGAGTGGCGTGCCGAGAAGCCAGGCGGCACCCATCGCAGTTTCCACCTGTGGGCCGCGGTCAGCTACGCGCCGAACGCGACATGGGGCCACATCGCGTCGGAGTTCGTCGCCGCGAACGCGGCGGGCCCCGAGAAGCTCAAGACGTTCATCAACACCGTCCTCGGCGAGACCTGGCACGAGAAGGGTGAAGCGCCTGATTGGGAAAAGCTCTTCTTGCGCCGCGAGGACTACCCCGCGGGGAGCGTGCCCGCCGGCGTCCGCGTCCTGACCTCGGGCGTGGACGTGCAGAAGGACAGCCTTCGGTGGGAGGTGGTCGGGTGGGGCGCGAGGCTCGAGCAGTGGTCGGTCGACAAGGGCGTCATCGCTGGAGACACCGCGGATGAGGCCACCTGGCACAAGCTCGACGAGCTGCTGGTGCGGACCTTCCCGGGGCCGGAGGGACTGATCTTCCCGATCGCGATGATGGCGGTCGACTCGGGCTACAACACCCAGCACGTCTACAACTGGGCTGGTCGCCATGTTGGCCGCGTCCTGGCCGTCAAGGGCGTCGCCAGCCAGCGGACGATCCTCGGGACGCCCAAGGCGGTCGAGGTGGCCCAGTCGGGCAAGGCGCGCCGACGCGGCACGAAGGTCTGGTCCGTAGGCGTCGACGTCGTGAAGACCGAGCTCTACGGCCTGCTCCGGCTGCCGCGCCCCGCGGAGGGTGAGCCGCCGCCGCCGGGGTTCTGCCACTTCCCCGCGGACTACGACGAGGAGTTCTTCAAGCAGCTCACGGCCGAGCACCTAGTCACCGGCCGGAAGCGGAGCGGCTTCACGATCCGCGAGTGGCGCGTCCAGCCCGGTCGCGAGAACCACTTCCTCGACGCCCGGGTCTACGCGCGCGCCGCCGCGGCGCAGCTCGGCGTCGACCGCATCAGCGACGCCCCGCCGCCGCCGAGCTCGCCGCGCAGGCCAACGACGCCGGCCGCCGACCTTCGTGCAACCGGTCCCGGCCCCAGCCCGAAGCGACCGGGCGGCTGGCTCGGCGGCGGCGGCGGCCCGCGGCGCGGCGGCGGCGGCTGGCTCGGCAAGCGGCGCTGAGCGGCGCGCCGCGTACGACGGCGTCCACCGCCGTTGACACCCGCGTCGCGCTGTGATCCTCGGCAGATGGCGTGGCGGTCGAACCGATCTGGACCGAGGACGACGTCGCGAGCCTCAAGGCCGCGATCGCCAGCGGCATCCTGACCGTCAGCTACGCGGGGCCGCCCGCGCGGACCGTCACCTACCAGAGCCTCGCCGAGATGCGGTCGCTGCTCGCCGAGATGCGGCGGGAGGTCGCCGGCTCCGGCGCGATCACCAGCCGGCGGGTGGTCGTGTCGAAGGGGTTCCGCCGGGGCGGCGGATCGTGCTGGCGGCGGAACGAAGATGGCTAGTCCCGCGCTCCGCCTGACCTGGTTCGACCGGCTCCTCGGCGGCATCGCGCCGCGCTGGGCCGCGCGCCGTGTTCGCGCGAAGGCGTCCTTCGCGCTGCTCGGCCGGTACTACGAGGCAGCCGGCGGCGGCCACCGGACCGCCGGGTGGCACCGCGGCGGCGGCGACGCGAACGCACCGGCGGTCGCCGCGCTGCCCAGGCTCCGCGAGCTCTCGCGGGACCTGCGGCGCAACAACGGCTGGGCGCGGCGCGGGATCGGCGTCATCGCGAGCAACACGGTCGGCTGGGGGATCATCGCGAAGCCGACCGGCCCGAACGCCGCCCGGATGGCCGAGCTCTGGAAGGCGTGGGCCGACTCGCCGCGGTGCGACTTCGACGGGCGCCTCTCGTTCTACGGGTTGCAGCGCCTCGTGATGGAGACCGTGGTCGAGAGCGGCGAGGCGCTCGTCGTCCGCCAACCCGCCGGCGAGCGCGATGGCCTCCAGGTTCCGCTGCGCCTCCAGGTCCTCGAGCCCGACTACCTCGACCTCGGCCGTTCGTCCTTCCCCGACCTCGTCTCGGCCGACCCGGGCAACCGCATCGTGCAGGGGATCGAGTACGACGCCGGCGGTCGTCGCGTCGCGTACTGGCTCTACCGCACGCACCCGCAGGGCGGCATGGGAGGGGAGAGCCGCCGCGTCGCTGCGGAGAACGTCCTCCACGTCTGCCGCGTGGAGCGACCCGGCCAGGTGCACGGCGTGCCCTGGCTGGCCGCCGCGATCGCGCGCCTCAACGACCTCGACGAGTACGAGGACGCGCGGCTGATGCAGCAGAAGATCGCCGCGTGCCTCTCCGTCATCGTGCAGGACGTGGACGGCACCGCTGGCCCGGTGTCGCCGGACGCCAAGAGCCCGGAAGACCTCGAGTCGCTGGAGCCCGGGCAGTTCCACTACCTGCCGCCCGGGAAGACGGTCCAGTTTTCGACGCCGCCGAGCACGAGCGACCACGGATCGTTCACGTCCTCGCACCTGCGGCGGGTGGCCGCGACGCTGGGCGTGACCTTCGAGGACCTCACCAGCGACTACTCGAACGTCAACTTCTCCTCGGCCCGGATGGCGCGCCTCGCGCACTGGCGCAACGTCGAGGACTGGCAGTGGAACATGCTGATCCCGCAGTTCTGCGACGGCGCCTTCCGCTGGTTCGCGGAGGTCGCGGGCGCGCTCGAGGACTGGCGCGGCGGCGAGCCGACGGCCGAGTGGTCGCCGCAGCCGATGCCGATGCTCGACCCGCAGAAGGAGGCGGCGGCGTACCAGCAGCTCGTCCGGATCGGCGCGCTGACGTGGCCGCAGATGGTCCGCGAGCGCGGCGAGGATCCCGAGAAGCAGTTCGCCGAGCTCGAGCGGTGGAACGGGCGATTCGACGGCGCCGGTATCGTGCTCGACTGCGACCCGCGGCGGACGTCGACCGCCGGCCTGTTGCAGGGCGGGGGCGCCGCGAAAGGCGCCGCGCCCGCCACAGCGGACGACGACAGCGTCGCCCTCGACGTCGACGTCGAGGGCGACGACCAGGACGACGACCAGGACGACGCCGACGACGAGGACGCCGGGAATGATCCTCTTCGCGCTTGACAAGCTCGGCGTGCTGGCATCCCAGAGCCGTTGATGGCGAAGAAGCCGCAGGCCGACGTCGTCCGTGTCACGCGCACCGTGACGACGAAGCAGGTGCCCGCGATGGTGCGGCGCGCCATGGTCGACCCGGAGTCGATCAACGAAGACGATCGGACCGTCGACATCGTCTGGACCACCGGGGAGTCCGTGCTCCGCGGGTTCTCCGAGTACGACCGCTACTACGAGAGGCTCAGTCTCGACCCCAAGCACGTCCGCATGGAGCGCCTCAACAGCGGCGCCCCGCTGCTCAACTCGCACAACGCGTTCGACCTCAAGGACGTGATCGGCGTCGTCGAGTCGGCGCGGCTCGAGAAGACGCGCGGCGTGGCCAAGGTGCGGTTCGCAAAGGCCGAGCACCATCCGGAGGCCGACGCGGTCCTTGGCATGGTCCGCGACGGCGTGATCCGCAACGTGAGCGTCGGGTACCGGGCGCACCGCCTCGAGAAGGTCAGCGACGGCGAGGGCGAGATCCCCGAGATGCTCGTGACCGACTGGGAGCCCTACGAGATTTCCATGGTGCCGATCGGCGCCGACGCCGGCGCCAGCGTTCGATCGGAAGGCGCCACTACCAACCCGTGCGAGTTCGTCGCCGAGGAGCGAGCCATGAAGCCGAAGGCCAAGAGCACCCCCGTCAACGTGCGCGCCGAGGGCGGCGGCCAGGACCAGCCCGACGAGACCGACGCCGAGAAGACCGGCACCGGCGGGGCCGGTGACGAGGGCGACGGCGCCGGCGAGCAGGGCGGCGAGGGCACCGGCGACGCCGGCGACGCCGGCGACTCGGGCGACGCCGAGCAGGGCGGCGAGCAGCCGAATCAGAGCGGGGACGGCGAGCGCCGGTCGCTCGTGGCGCGCGCCGGGGAGCGCGCGCGGATCCTGCACATCCAGCGGATCGGCCGCACCCTCGGCGTCGCCGAGAAGGTCGTCCAGCGGGCGATCGAGAGGGGGGACACCGTGGCGAAGTTCCGGGCCGAGGCGCAGGACATCTTCGAGAGGGACGGCCGCATCGAGACCGGCCACGGCCGGATCGAGGTCGGCAGCGACGCGCGCGACAAGTTCCGCCGCTGCGCGACCGACTGGCTGATCCAGCGCACCGGCCAGGCGGCCGCGGTCGTCGAGGCCGGCCGCAAGCGCGGCCAGACCGTCAAGCTCGACCCGGGCGAGGCCGGCGGGATGACCCTGCTCCGCCTCGCGGAGGACTGCCTTCTCCGCGCCGGCGTGAAGACGCGCGGCATGAACCCGCTCCGCATCGCGGAGCTCGCGTTCGACACCCGAGCGGGCGGGTATCACACGACCAGCGACTTCCCCGGGATCATCGACTCCGTCGTGGACACGACGCTGCTCGCCAACTACGTCCTCGCCGAGGACGCCTGGCGGAAGCTCGCCAAGGTCGGCAGCGTCTCGGACTTCAAGCTGTCCCGGCGCCTGCGCCTCGGCACCCTCGGCCGCCTCGACAAGGTCCCGGAGCACGCCGAGTTCAAGAACAAGGAGATCCCGGACGGCGTCTCCGAGACGGTCCAGATCCAGACGTTCGGCAACATCTTCGCCGTCACGCGGCAGGTGATCGTCAACGACGATCTCGGCGCCATCCTCCGCCTCGTCGAGGACGCCGGCCGCGCCGCGGGGCACACGATCGAGCTGGAGTTCTGGGACCTGCTCGGCCTGAACGGCGGGCTCGGCCCGGTGATGTCGGACGCGAAGACGCTCTTCCACGCCGACCACGGCAACATCCAGCCGACGGGCACCGCGCTCGGCGTCGCCGGCCTGGACGCCAACCGCGTCCTGATGGCCGCGATCACCGACCCGAGCGGCAACCGGATCGTGATGCGCCCGCACACGCTCCTCGTCGGGACCGCGTACGGCATGGCCGCGCGGAACTTCAACACCGCCGAGTTCGACATCGACGCGGGCGACGGCGTCACGCCGAACGGCGTCCGCAACCTCTTCGAGGAGGTGATCGACTCGCCGTACGTCGCGGGCACCCGGCGCTACATCTTCGCCGACCCGCAGCGGAACCCGACCTTCGAGGTCAACTTCCTCAACGGCCAGCAGACGCCGTTCACGGAGAGCCGCGACGGCTGGCGGATCGACGGCAAGGAGTACAAGGTCCGCCACGACTTCGGAGTGAACGCGGTCGACTGGCGCACCGCGATCACCGACGACGGGACCCCGTAGTCCCCAGGGACCTCGCGAGCCTCAGCCCTCGAGCCCAACCAGGAGACCACGATGAAGCCCTTCCTGATCGCCACCGCCCTCGCCTTGATGAGCATCGCCTGCCGGCCCGAGCCCCCCGGCGCGCCGCCGGCGGACCTCGACCAGGTCGCGGTGCCGAGCCCAGCCGCGGCCTCGCTGGCGGCGCAGCCGGCCGTCCACTCGGCGCCCGCCCTCATGGTGGATGCCGCGACGCCCGTCGTGCCGGCGGCCGCGCCGGCCCCGGCGGCGGTCCTCGAGCCGACCGCGTGGGTCAAGCCCGCGGCTGGTCGATCGGGTCTCGGCCGACCACCGGCCGCGGCCGAGCTCGTCGACTACCACCCGATCCCGCCCCGTGTCGACGCCCGGCTTGAGGCCATGGACCCTCGCTCGTCCCAGGCGGCTGCCGTCGTCGAGCCGGATCAGCGCCGACTGCCGCGCCGGCACCTCGAGTGACCGCCGGCGCCGACCCCAACCCGATCCGGTAACGCGAGCGACGAGGAGAAGATCACGATGCGCAACTTCAAGCAGCCCGGCGATGTCCTGGACCTCACCGCCCCCTCGGGCGGCGTGGTCGGTGGCACCGGCTACCTCATCGGCGCCCTTTTCGTCGTGGCCGCGGCCGACGCCGACGAGGGTGACCAGTTCGAGGGCCAGCGGAGCGGCGTCTTCGAGCTGCCGAAGGCGACCGGCCAGACGTGGTCCGAGGGCGCCCGGATCTACTGGGACGACAGCGCCAAGAAGTGCACGACGACCGTCACGAGCAACACGCTCATCGGCGCGGCGGTCCGTAAGGGCGGCGAAATCTCGGGGGCGACCACCGGGCTCGTCATGCTCAACGGGACCACCGCGGTCGTCGACACGATCGAGTAGCGATGGCGTTCGAGGACCTCGTCGCTCGCGCGGATCGAGCCGCCCAGGTCCACCTGGGCGGCACGCCCGTGGTCTACCAGCCGGCCTCCGGGCCGGCGGTGACGGTGACGGGACTCTTCGACGAGCAGGGCGTGGCGGTCGACACGGCGGGCGAGGGCGACGTCGAGCTCCTCGGCCCGTCGGTCTGGCTGCGCCTCGAGGACCTGCCGACCGACCCGAAGGTCGACAACCCCCGCCTGACGATCAAGGGGAAGACCTACAAGGTGAAGGCCCGCATGCCGGACGGCACGGGCGGGATCCGGCTCGGGCTGCACCGGGTGGGCGCCTGATGCCGCACCAGCGCCAGGTGATCGCCGAGAAGGTCCGCGACCTGCTGCTGGGGCAGACGGTCGCCGGCGACCGCGTCTTCGTCAACCGGCACCTCCCGGTCCGGGAGGACGAGGTGCCCGCCATCCTGGTCTACCCGGCCCTGACCGAGCGCGTGGACCCCGAGAGCGAGCAGACCGCTCCGCGCGAGCTCACCCGTCGGGCCGACTTCCTGGTGGTCGGCCTGGTCCCCGCGCCTGACGATGGCGAGGGTGATGCGGAGGCCAAGGTCCTCGACGCGACCAACGACATCGCGGTCGAGATCGAGCGGGTGATGCACGGCGACCAGCTCCTGGGCGGAGTGGCGGCGGGAAGCATCCTGACCGGCTCCGAGCTCGAGACCGACACGGTCGGCGATCGGCTGATCGGTGGGATCGGCCTCACCTACGAGGTCACCTACCGGACGCTGGCGCCCGAGCCGCCCGCGGCCGAGACCTTCGACCGGTTCAGGACGGCCAACACCACGTTCAACCTCGGCGGCGCCGTCCACGCGGACGACGTGGTCGAGGACCAAGTCGTCGTTCAGCCGGAGGCGCCACCCCCATGAGAGTTCGTCCCGCTACCAAGGGCCACATCATCCGCGACCCGCACACCAAGCGCCAGCTGCCGGACGAGGGCGGCGAGGTTCCGGACACGATCTACTGGCAGCGGAAGCTGGCCCGCGGCGAGGTCGTGCCGGTCGACGGCGACGAGCCCAGGCCGGTCTCGCCGGAGAACGCCCCCGTGGCGGGCCTCGCGACGCGGCCGGTGCACAGCGGTACCACCCGCAGCGGAATCGAGGAGTAGCCCATGGCGCCCGTCACGTTCAACGAGGTCCCGGCGAACCTGCGCATCCCCTACCAGGCCGTCGAGCTCGACGCGTCGCAGGCGTCGCAGGGCCCCGGGCTCTTGCCGTACCGGCACCTGATCCTCGGCCAGAAGCTGTCGGGGGGCTCGGCGACGGCCAACACGCTCTACCGCGTGACGAGCGCGGCCCAGGTGATCCCGCTCGCCGGCCGCGGCTCGATGCTGCACCGCCAGGCGATCGCGCACTTCAAGGCCAACCGCGAGACCGAGTGCTGGATCGGCGTCCTCGCCGACGACGGCGCCGGCGTGGCGGCGGCCGGCACGATCACGGTCACCGGCCCGGCCACCGCCGACGGCACGATCTCGCTGTACATCGGCGGCGAGCTGGTCCCGGTCGGGGTCCTCGCCGGCGACGAGGACACGGACATCGCCGATGCGATCGACGCGGCGATCAACGCGAACCCGGACCTGGCCGTCACCTCGTCCGTGGCGGACGAGGTCGTCACCATCACCTACCGCCACAAGGGCGAGGTCGGCAACGGCTACGACATGCGCCACAGCTACGCCGACGGCCAGGCGCTGCCGGCCGGCGTCGGCCTGGCGTTCGTCCAGCTCACCGGCGGGACGACCAACCCGGCCCTGGCGACCCTGATCGCCAACATGGGCAACTCCTGGTTCCACGTCTGGGCCCACGGCTACACGGACGCGACCAGCCTCGCCGCGATCGAGAACGAGCTGAGCTCGCGCAGCGGCCCCATGCGGCAGATGATGGGCGTCGCGATCACCTCGGCGGAGGGCTCCCACTCGGCCCTCACGACGCTCGGCGACGGGCGCAACAGCGGGTTCAGCGTGATCCTGGCGCAGCCCGGCCAGAACCCGATCACGCCGCCCATCGAGTTCGCCGCGGTCGCGGCGGCCCTGATCTCGAAGGAGGGGGCTCGCCAGCCGAACCGGCCGCTCCAGACCGTGGCGATGCCGCACGTCCTGCCGCCGATCGAGGTCGACCGGTTCGACCCCGAGGAGCGCAACCTGCTGCTGTACGACGGGATCGGCACGACGGTGGTCGGCCCCGGCGGGGTCGTCCAGCTCGAGCGCGTCGTCACGACCTACCAGGAGAACGCGGCCGGCGCGCCGGATGACGCGTACCTCGACGTGACGACGGTCCTGACCCTGATGCTGCTGCGCTACACCTGGCGCACGCGGCTCCAGACGAACTACCCGCGCCACCTGCTCGCCAGCGACGGCACCAAGGTCGGCCCGGGCCAGCCCGTGATGACGCCCAAGCTGGGCAAGGCCGAGGCGCTCCTCTGGTTCGAGGACATGCAGGACCTCACCCTCGTCGAGGGCTTCGAGCAGTTCAAGGCCGAGCTCGTCGCCGAGCGGAACGTCTCCGACCCCAACCGGATGGACTGGCGGCTGCCGCCCGATCTGGTCAACCAGTTCATCGTCGGCGCGACGCAGCTCGCGTTCCGCCTGTAGGAGGGCAGCATGTCGCAGCGCGTCGCGGGAATCCTGTCGGTCAAGGTCAACGGCGAGCTCCTCCAGGGGCGCGGCGAGTGGTCCTACAACCTCGGCGGCCCCGTGCGCGAGGCCGTCGTCGGGACCGACGCGATCCACGGGTTCAAGGAGACCCTTCAGGTCCCCATGGTCGAGGGCGAGATCAGCGACAGCCCTGACCTCGACCTCGCGACCCTGCTCAAGGTGAAGGACGCGACCATCACCCTCGAGCTGGCCAACGGCAAGCTCATCGCGCTGCGCCGCGCCTGGTACGCGGGCGAGGGCACGGCGAGCGCCACCGAGGGCAGCATCCCCTGCCGGTTCGAGGGCAAGAGCGCCCAGGAGATCCGCTGATGGACGAGGAGGAACGGCAGGTCGTCAAGCTCAAGCGTCCGATCGAAGGGCCCGACGGGCCGATCGATCAGCTCTCGTTCCGCCGCGGCCGCCTCGAGGACATCAAGGGCGTCAGCGTCGAGACGGTGACGGCGGAGGGTCTCATGCTCGTCGCGGCTCGCCTCTGCGCCGTGCCGACCGGCATACTCGGCAAGCTCGATCAGGATGACGCCCGCGAGGTCGTCGTCATCGCCATGCGTTTTTTGCGAGCGTGCCTGGGGACTGGCGCCGAGCAATAGCCATCATCGCGGCCACGCTCCATTTCCAGCCGTCCGAGCTCTGGGCGATGGACGTCGAAGATCTCAGGTTCTGGTTCGACTGCGCCCAGGAGGTGAACGGTGGCTCCGCCCGTTAAGACCCACTGCAAGCGCGGACACGAGTTCACGCCGGAGAACACGGTGCAGCGAGCCCTCGAGTACCTGCGGCGCGCGCGGGCGCCGCTCCGCGAGGTGGGCTGATGGCGCGCGGGAAGGACTTTCCTCTTTCGATAACGCTGCGGACCCTCGACCGCGCGACGCCCGGGCTGAAGCGGCTCAACGACCAGCTCGAGAAGACCTTCAAGCCGGCGACCGAGTTCGGCAAGGAGCTGGGCAAGCTCCGCGGCAACCTCGGGCTCGACAAGATCGCCGCGGGCTTCAAGGGCATCGGGTCGCAGATCAGCGGCCTGGTCCGGGGCGCGGGCATCTTCGCGGCCGCCGGCACTGGCGCGGTGGTCGCCTTCAAGGGCCTGGCCGACGAGTTCGACGGCCTGGGCGACAAGGCCGAGGCAATCGGCGTCAGCGTCGACTTCCTCGCGTCGATGCGCTACGCCGCCGGCCAGACCGGCGGCGAGATCGACAGCCTCGACTCGTCGCTGGAGTCCTTCCAGAAGGGCCTCGGTCAGGCCAAGGCCGGAACCGGCCGCTTCGCGTCGTTCCTCAAGAGGGTCTCCCCCGTCCTGCTCAAGCAGGTCAAGGCGGCCGGCAGCACCGAGGAGGCGCTCGGCCTGATGGCCGACGCCATGGTCAGGATCGAGGACCCGGCCAAGCGGACGGCGCTGGCGATGGCCGCGGGCTTCGACCCCGCGCTGATCCCGCTCCTGGCCCAGGGCTCGAAGGGGATCGGCGCCTTGCGCAGCGAGTTCCTCCGGACCGCGGGATCTCAGGAGGAGGCGGCTAGGGCTGCCGGCGACGTCGACAAGCAGATGAAGCTGATGGGCGCCTCGATCCAGGGGGTCAAGGCCAGCCTGGTCGTCGGCCTCGGCCCGGCGTTCGCGGACCTCACCACCAAGTTTACCGGCTGGGTCACCGAGCATCGGACCCAGATCGCCGCCTGGGCGGCCGACTTCGGGCAGAAGCTGCCGGGGCGCATCGCGGCCCTGGTCGACGCGCTGCGCGGCATCCGCGACGCCGTCGTCCCGATCGTCACCACGTTCGGGTCCATGGTCCAGGCCGTGGGCGGAGCCGAGAACGCGGTCAAGCTCCTGGTCGGCGGGTTCGTCGCCTTCAAGGCGATCCAGATCGGGTCGAGCGTCGTCCAGATCGTCGGTGGGCTCGCGAAGATCGCGACGGCCGCGAACGCCGCGCGGGTCGCGCTGCTGGCATCGAACGCGGCGGCGGCGGGCGGCAGCGCGGCCGCCGGCGTCGGTGCGAGAGTCGGCGCGGCGGCGCTCGGCGCAGGGGCGCTCGCCGCCGGCGCGGCTGCCGTCGCCGGAGCAGGGGCTGTCGGCTACGGCGTCGGGACCTTGATCGACAAGGGCGTTGGGGCGGCCACCGGACGCAGCCTCAGCGACCGCCTGGCCGGGGTCGAGGGCGACTACATCGACCCGGCCTACGCGCGCCACAAGGCGCGGATGCGCGCCAAGCGAGCGGCCCAACGCGCCAACCTTGGAGCGGCCGGCGTCCCGATGGGTCCCGCGGCGGCCGCGCGCACCTTCGGGCCGCCCGCCCCGTCCGAGGCCAAGGTCACCATCGAGCTGAAGAACGCGCCGCCCGGCACGCGCGCGACGACCGATCCAAGCAGCACGGCCGAGGTCGACATGTCGGTCGGCTACCAGATGGCGGGGCGGTGAGGGAGTGTCCTGGCTCGAGAAGCTGAGGAGGGTCACGCTCCCCGACGGCCGGGTCTTCGTCGGCGGCTCCTTCCGCGGCGTCCCGTTCTTCGTCGAGGCGGCTGACCGCACCGGCGGCCGGCGGATCGTCGTCAGCGAGTTTCCCGGTCGGGACGACCCCTACGTCCACGACAACGGCCGACGGGCCCGCACCTTCCCGGTCGAGGCGTACCTGATCGGCGACGACTACCTCGCCCAGCGCGACGCGCTGCTCGTGGCGCTCGAGGACGTGGCCGGCCCGGGCGAGCTCGTCCACCCTTACCATGGCGTCCTCAAGGCGAGCTGCGGCCCATTCACCACGCGCGAGTCCTCGTCCGAAGGGGGCATGGCGCGGATCGCGGTGGAGTTCACCGAGGCGCCGAACCAGACGGTCGAGGCCACCGAGCAGTCCGACCCGCGGGCGCAGCTGGAGGTCAGCGCCGACGCAGCGGCGGCGGCCTCCGCCGCCGACCTGGCCGCCGACTACGACGTCGAGGACCTGCCGAGCTACGCCATGGCGAGCCTCGAGGTCGCCGTCGAGAGCATGTCCGAGGCCATGGCGTCCGCGCTCTCGCCGGTCATCCGATCGACGCAGGAGCTGGCAAGCCTGACGGCGCGGACGCGCCTCCTGAGCCTCCATGCGGCATCCCTGGTCCGCAGCCCCGCTGACGCCCTGGCCGGCTTCGAGGCTGTCCTGGCGGGGATCCCTGAGACCCTGGTTGCAGCCCCGGTCCCTGTCCTCCGGGCGCTGATCGACGCCTACGCGGTGGACTTGGGGCCGCTGGCGATCGAGCTCACGCCCTCCCGTGAACGTGAGCGGGCCGCGCAGATCGCGCTGGCGGCCGCCCTGCGGCGGATGCTGGCGATCGCCGCCGCTCGGCTGGCCGCGACCGCTTCGTTCGCCTCGAACGATGAGGCGGTCTACCTCCGCAACGCGGTCGCCGAGCTTCTTGACGAGCAGGCCAGCCTCGCGTCGGACGACGCCTACCCGGCGCTGGTCCAGCTCAGGGCCGACCTCGTTCGGGCCGTGCCCGGCGAGGCCGTGCTGAGGCGCATCCGCACGATTGAGCGGCCCGTCGCTCTTCCCTCGCTCGTCCTGGCCTACCAGCTCTACGGGTCGGTCGACCAAGAGAGCGACATCATCGCCCGCAACGGCGTCCGGCACCCTGCCGTGCTCTCGGGCTCGCTCTTGGTGCTCTCCAGTGAGTGATCTTCGTCTCCTCGTCAACGGGCGATCGCACGGAGGGTGGCTCAGCATCCGATGCACCCGGTCGATCGAGTCCGCCGTGGGGTCGTTCGATCTTGATGTGGTCGACCGCTGGTCCGACGAGGAGCGCGCGCTGCCGATCGCCGAGGAGGACGCGTGCCGCGTCGAGATCGACGGCGTCGTTGTCGTGGACGGGTTCGTGGACCGCCGCACGGTGGCGGTCTCACCCGATTCGCGGACGCTGTCCTACTCGGGGCGCGACAAGGCGGCGGTCCTGGTCGACTGCTCGGCCAACCTCGACCAGTGGATGTTCCGCAACGTCGACACCCTGGCGGTGGCGAAGCGGCTAGCGCAGCCGTTCGGCATCGAGGTCTCGCTACAGCCTGGCCTGCGGCTGCCGGCCCCGCCGAAGAAGTTCGTCGTGAGCCCCGGCGAGACGGCCTTCGCTGCGATCCAGCGTGCCGCCCAGATCGCCGGCGTCCTGGTAGTGAGCGACGGGCACGGGGGACTCACGCTCACCCGGGCGGGCGCGGCGCGGGCCGCCCCTCTCGTGCTGGGCGAGAACCTACTCACCGCCGCCGCCGAGTTCGACGCCACAGACCGTTTCAGTCGGTACGTCGTCGTGACCCAGGTCGGCGGCACGGACGAGGCCTACGGGCCGGTGACGGCCCCTCGCGCGTTCGCCACGGACGCCGGCGTGCGTCGAGCCAACCGGGTGCGCATCATCCGGCCGGACCAGGGCGTCACGGTCGAATCCGCGCGCCGCCGGGCCGACTGGGACGCTCGAGTCAGCGCCGCGCGGGCCGAGACCATGACCTGCATGGTGCTCGGCTGGAAGCAGCCGAGCGGCGCGCTCTGGCCGGTCAACGCAAGGGTCCCGGTTCGCGCGACGGCCGTGGGTATCGAGGGCGACATGCTGATCTCGAGCGTCGAGCACCTGGTCAACGACACCGGGGAGGTGACGCAGCTGCGGCTCGTGCGACCGGATGCGTTCACGCCAGAGCCGAAGGCGGTGGTTGCCGCCGCGTCGGGGGTGTGGAAGGAACTCGCCGGGGGGGCGCGCTGATGGGCGTCTCGCGCGACCTGTTCGCCCAGCTTGGGCGCTGGATCGAGCCGCTCAAGGTTCGGGTGGCGAACTCGATCGCCCGCGGCGTCGTCAAGCGCGTCGACGACTCGCTCAAGCGCCAGATCGTCCAGCTTGGCGTCCTCGAGGGCGAGCTCGTCGACGACGGCGAGCACTTCCAGCCCTTCGGCTTCAAGAGCGTCCCGGAGGAGGGCGCCGAGGCGGTCGCTGTCTTCCCGAACGGGGACCGTGGCCACCCGCTGGTGGTCGTGGTCGACGACCGCCGCCGTCGCCCGGTCGGCTGGCTCAAGGGGGAGTCCGGCCTCTACAACAGCTTCGGGGCGGTCGTGCGGCTCAAGGCGGACGGCGCGATCGAGGTGACGTCCGGCGGCTCGGCCGTTCCGCTAGCGACCAAGGCAGACCTCGACGCCCTCAAGGCGGCGATCACCGCATGGACCCCCTCGGCCAACGATGGGGGCGCAGCCCTCAGGACGAAGCTGACCAGCGACCTCTTCCCCAGCTGGCCGATCGGCACGAGCAAGCTCAAGGCCGAGTGACCGCCTTGACAGTGCCCTGGGCCCGTGATCCTGGGGGGTAGGTGCCGTTCGAGCGCCCTTCGCTGTCCGCGCTGGTCGAGCGCGTTCGCAGCGATCTCCGCTCGCGGCTCGGCCTCGCCGGGCCCCTGGTCCGCCGGGCGATGGTCGACGTGCTCGGAACGGCCTGGGCAGGAGCAGTCCACCTCGCCCACGGCCACCTCGACTGGATCTCGAAGCAGATCGTCCCGAGCAACGAGATGGCGGCGGAGTTCGTCCGCCGATGGGCGGCCCTTTTCGGCCTCTACCCCGGGGCGGCCACCTTCGCCTCAGGCACAGCCACGGCGACCGGCACGGACGGCCGCCCGATCCCCGAGGACTCCATCCTCCAAGGCTCGAACGGCGCGACCTACCGGGTCACCGCCGACGCGGAGATCGACGGCGGCGAGGCCACGATCTCGGTGGAATCGGTCGAAGCAGGCACCGCCGGCAACCTGGCCGCCGGCGAGACGCTCACCTTCGAGAGCCCGCTCGACGGGGTCGACTCAGCCGCCACTGTTGACGCCGGAGATGGCATCGCTGGCGGACTCGACGAGGGGACCATGAGCAACCTGTTGAGCCGGCTGCTGCTTCGCTGGCAGGAGCCGGCGCAGGGCGGCGCCGATCAGGACTACAAGGCGTGGGCGCTCGCGGTCCCCGGGGTGACGCGGGCCTGGGTGTTCCCGCTCGAGAACGGCCCAGGCACCGTCGTCGTCCGCTTCGTGCTGGACGAGCAGGAGGGCGGCATCTTCCCGGACGGCGCAGCGGTCGCCCTGGTGCAGGCTGCGCTCGACGCGGAGCGGCCGGTCACGGCCGAGGTCACGGCTGTGGCGCCGACGCCCCTGGCTGTGGCGTTCACGATCGCGGTGACCCCGAACACCACGGAGGCGAAGAACGCGGTCTCCGCCGAGCTCGCGGACCTCCTGTTTCGAGAGGCCGAGCCGGGCGATGGCGCGGGCAAGGGCACGATCAAGCTGTCGAAGATGCTCGTCGCGATCGGCGTCGCCGAGGGTGTCGAGGACTTCACTCTGACGGTCCCCGCTGCCGACGTGGTGCCGGCGGCCGGGGAGCTCGCCGTGCTGGGGACGATCACATGGACATGACAGGGGCGGCCTGATCGATGCACTCGCTCCCCGCCTACGACACCCCCTCGTACCGCTCTGCCGGCGTGTTCTTCAGCGGCACAGGCCCTGTTGGGCCCATCGACTATCCGAAGGCTCCCGCCACGGCGAACGTGGCGCGTGAAGGAGACCTCTGCATCCTTGTCGTCGAGACCCAGGAGGCGGGCGCGGTCCTGTCGGACGCGCAGGGGTTCGTCGAGCTGGCGAACTCGCCCGTGGTCGAGGTCTCAGGCACCGCCGCCCAGGACACGTGCCTGAGCATCTTTGTGCGGTACGCGCCGCCGGACCCGGCAAGCGCGACGGGCCCGACGATCGCCGATCCGGGCGATCACGTCATCGCTCGGATGCACTGCATTCGCGGTCCGTTCCGGTCGTCGGATCCCCGAGGCGCGATCCACGCCTCCGCGGTCGCAACCTCCCCGACGGGCACGACGAACATCACGCTGCCCGGCCTCACGACCACGGTCGACAACTGCCTGATCATCCATTTCGCGACGGTGCCGGCGTCCCCGTCGAACACGCTTTCGACCGTCACGAATGCATCGCTCGACCTCGGTCCGACGGAGCTCCTGGACGTGGGTGTTGCGGTGGGCGTGAACACGGGCACGCAGGGCGGCGCCCACTACGTCGTCTATGGAGAGAAGTGGACTGCCGGCGTCGTGAGCGGCACCACCACCACCCGCAGTAACAACCAGGCGACCGCGATGATGACCCTCGCGATCAAGCCGCCGCAGTTCGACTCGGTAGCTCCGACGATCACGCCGACCCCGGCCAGTGCATCAGAGGTTGGCGCCGAGGATTCGGCCCAGATCGATTTCGTCGACGACTACGGCGACGGCATCGCCGACATCGAGGTCGTCGTCGAGCACGACGACGGGACCGAGGACACGATCTACCGCTCGGCCACCGGCTTCGGCCCGAAGTACCAGGGGGAGACGAATGCGATCTCCGACATCGCCAAGGGCAAGCGGATCGTCTTCAAGCGCGACGGGACCGGCATGCCCTCGGCGGGCGCGACGATCTACGCGTCCGCCACCGACAAGCAGGGCAACCGAGCGGATGTGACGATCAGCTACACCGTGACGGGCTACTTCGTCCCGAGCTCGCCGGTCATCGTCGCGGTGACCGCCGAGGGGGGCATCGCGGTCGACGACCCCATCGAGCTCCAGGGGGCGGATGCCGACGACGACATCGTCGAGACGACGGTCACTGCCACCTACGGGGCCGACTACGTCGGCGGCGCGGTGACCGAGACGATCTACGACGCGGACGGCTTCTCCGCGCCCTGGGTCGACGGCTCGATCGCCGACACGGAACACCCGAACGGGATCGCCTTCTCGCTGGAGCGCGCGGGCGGCCTGCCCTCGGCGAGCGTGCTCATCCGCATGACCATGGTCGACGCTGGTGGGCGGGTGACGACTGAGGAGTTCGAGTACACGACGCCGTTCGAGCCGGTGCCGGAGGACGAGACCGGCCCGACGATCACGCTCATCTCCCCGACCAGCCGGCAGCTCGGGCCGGAGACGCCGATCGTCGTGGAGGTGGCGGACGAGACCGCGCTGTCGGTCGCGGCGGTCCTCGCGCGCTACCGATCCGGCCACATGGACCCGGTGCACTCGGGCGTCATCTTCGGACCTGCCTTCCAGAGCTCGGTCGCGGCCCGCGAGGTCCTCGACGGTGGGCGCCGGCACCGCTTCACGATCCTGCGCGACGGCGGGTGGCACCCGCGGCTCGGCCGTCCCGCGCTCGAGTTCATCGTCCGGGACGCCCGCGGAAACACCGCGACGCTCGTGCTGCCGTGAGCAACCCCGTCATCGAGTTCACGCTGCTCGAGCCGGCTGCCGAGGCGCCGTCCTCGGGCCCCCTGACCGCTACCGTCTGGACGCGCGTCCTGAAGGCGCTCCTGCCGCCCGGCCGGCTCTGGAATCTCGACCCGGACAGCGAGCTGTCGCGGACCCTCGCAGCCGCCGCGGACGAGCTCGCCAGGATCGATGCACGCGCGCGCACACTGCTCGACGAGGCCAACCCGCTCACGACGACCGAGTTGCTGCCGGACTTCGAGCGTGCGCTCGGACTCGCCAGCGAGGGCTCGCTGGCCGAGCGCCGCGGGCGGGTCGTGGCGTTGCTGGTCCGTCGGCAACGGTTCCGGCCGGTCGACTTCAAGGTGGCGCTCGCCCCGATCCTGGGGCTCGCCGCCGAGGACGTCGAGGTGATCGAGCGGACCCGTGCTCAAGCGGTCGCGATGGACGACGACTCCGCGATCTTTCGCTTCTACATCTACCGCGACCCCGGCGCCCCGGGCAGCTACAGCGTGGCCGACGCACAGGCCCTCGTCGATCGCATCAAGCCCTCACACACACGAGGCCGGGTGTTCGAGTCCAAGCGGTTCAAGTGCGGCGACCCGCACTCGATCTGCGGGCGCGACCTCCTTGCCCCCGACCCGGTGGTCTGACCATGGCGCTGCCCTACTCGAGAAATCACACCTACGTCAATGGGACCTCCGAGGTCAACGGGGACGACCTCAACGACATCCAGGACAAGATCATCGACGGGAGGTTCCACGGGGACATCGAGGAGGAGGTCTCGTTCCCGGTGCTTCCGTCGGCGTACGGCGGTGGCGGCCTCACCGGCGACACCGCGAGCGGCGCGTCGCGCTACATCGGCACGATGACCGACCCGCTCGCGATCAAGCTGCCGGTCAAGGTCGGCCGCCGCCTGAAACACGTTCTCGTCCGGGCGATCGACGAGGCGCCGAGCGCCTTCACAGTCGAGGTGTTCAAGCAGTCGGTCGCTGCAGGCGCCGCCCCGGGCGCGCCGTCGTCGCTCGGCTCCTACACGAGCACAGGGGTCAGCTCCGGGAACGTGCAGGCCGTCGACATCACGATCAGCGGCGGCGGCCAGGTCGCGAGCTCGGACTTGACTCTAAGCGTCCACATCACTCTCCCGACGACGTTTCACGCGCTGCACAAGATCGCCATGGTCTACGACTACCCGAATCCGGGCGACCCCTAGGCGGGGTCGGGCTTGACCCCGGCACTAAGCCGTGATCCTCCCCTAGGGGGTGGGCGACCTGGCGCTCGTCTGGAGTCCCGAAAGGGGCAACGCCGACCTGGTCATCGCCACGTCGTTGGACGACCTCGCGGCCGACGACGGGCTCGGCACGTCGCTGTTCCTCTCGCTCTTCACCGACCGGCGGGCCGAGGACGACGACCGACTGCCGTCGGACGACGGGGACCGTCGCGGTTGGTGGGCGGACGAGTTCGCCGAGGTCCCCGGGGACCGGTTCGGGTCTCGCCTCTGGCTGCTCGACCGCTCGGTGCGCACCCCGGACGTCCTGCCGCTCGCCGAGCAGTACGTCCGGGAGGCGGTGGCCTGGCTCATCGCGGACCGGGTCACCGAGCGGATCGACGTGTCGGTCTCGTTCCAGGGCGCGTGGATGCTGCATCGGGTCGAGGTCTACCGCCCGACCGGTGATCCGGCGCGGTACCTCTTCGCGCAGCCCTGGGACGCGATGGCGGCGGGGACCGATGCCGGATGAGCGAGGGGCAGCGGGACGCTCCGCCGGGCACGCTGGCGGCGGTCCTAGCGCCGCCGCGCGCGCGCACCCGGAGCGAGACGCTCGAGGACATCGGCCAGCTCAAGACCGACGTGGCGGTGACCCAGACGCGCCTCGACGGGCTGCTCGAGGCGGTCACGGCCGACAAGGGCCGGCGGCCGACCGCGGTCGCGGTGCTGGCGGTGGCGATCTCGGCCGCCGCACTGCTCAAGCCGTGCGTGATGGGAACGGACCGGGCCAGCAAGGGCGACCTGGCCGAGGTCCGCGTCGAAGCCACGACGCAGGCCAGGGAGCTCGAGGCCAGGGTCCGCGCGCTCGAGCTCGCGCTGCGGGACCTGCGCGCCGAGCTACGCCAGGAGATCGCCGACGCGATCAAGGCGGCCGAGTCGCCGCGGGACGCACCGGGCCGCAGGCGGCCCCGATGACCAGGAGAAGCCGATGATCGAGCTGTTCGCCGAGTACGGGATGCGCGCCCTGGTCTTCGTCGCCACGGTGCTGGGGGGCTTCCTGACCCGATACGTCTGGGTCTTGATCAAGAACGCGACGGCCCGCGCGATCCTCGAGCGTGGCTACGGGGAGACCCGGGACGCGGTCCTCGAGGTCGCCCAGACCTACGTCGACGAGCTCCGCAAGGGGCGCGAGGACGGCAGCCTCACCCCGGAGGAGAAGGCCAACGCGCTGGCCAAGGCCGTCGCTGCGGCCAAGGCGAACCTCGGCCGCAAGGGCCTCGCCCGGCTCGGCCGCGTGCTCGGCGTCGACGTCGACAGCTGGCTCCAGAGCAAGGTCGAGGCGACCGTCAAGGCGATCAAGCTGGCCGACGCGCCGCCGGCCGCTGCCGCGCCGGCCGGCGGCACGACGCTGGCGCCGGCCTCGGGGGTGATCCCTCCGATCCCTCGCCGGCCGGCGTGACGACGACGGCTCCGGCGGCGCCGATCGTGCCGCCGGAGGTCGCGCCGGTGATCCGTGGGCGGCTCGACGCCGCCGAGAAGCTCGCGCCGCGCCGCGGCCAGCTCGACCTCGGGGCCTACGTCCGCGGCACGCGCGACGCGGGCTCGGCCGGCGGCGTCCTCGACTACACCCACCGGATCAGCCCCTCGACGGCCCTGTTCGGCGAGGCCTCCGCCGGCTACGGATGGGGCGCGACGCCGGGGCTCGAGTACAAGGCCACGACCGGACTGCGGATGAGGTTCTGATGGCACCGGCGCGAGAGGGCGCGGCAACGATCAAGGTCGAGAAGGCGGCGTGGTGCCGCGCGCTCCGCTACATGGCCGACGAGTGCGAGCGCGGCACGATCGTCGCCGCCTCGGTCGACCTGCCGGCGCACGGCGTCGGCCGCTTCACGATCGTCATGCTCGACGGGGCGGATGCCCCCCTGCCGGGGGTCCTGGTCGGCCCAGACGAGAACGGCGAGCCGGAGGACTGAGGCGATGACGATCGAGGATGCGACCGTCCACATCTTCTCCTGCGACCTCTGCGGCCGGACGGCGCGCGGGGAGGCGGCCGAGCTGCCGCCGCCCGGCTTCGCGCTGCTCAAGGTGCGGCCCGTCCAAGGCGTCGGGGCCGCGGTCGTCCTCTGCCTCGACACCTGCCTGTCGATCGGCGCCGACCGCCTGGCCGAGGGCCTCACGATCGACGGAGCGCCAGCGCGCGGGAGCCTGTTCGGGTGACCCGTGGCGCGTTCGACCGCCTGGCCACCTGGGCAGCCCACGTCACCGGCACGGCGCGCGCCGCGGCGATCGCGTTCGCGGTCGTCCTCGCCTGGGCGGTGAGCGGCCCGTTCTTCCGGTGGTCCGAGGCGTGGCAGCTGGTGATCAACACCGGGACCACGATCGTCACGTTCCTGATGGTCTTCCTGCTCCAGCACGCGCAGGACCGCGACACGCGCGCGATCCAGCTCAAGCTCGACGAGCTCATCGTCCGGCTGCCCGGGCCGCGGGACGAGCTCGCGGGCATCGAACGGAAGGACACCCAGTGAACCTGCCCCTCGTCCCGTTCCTGACCGCCGTCGGCGGCCTGGCGATCTACCTCCTCCTCCCGGGTGTCAGCTCGCCGCCGACGCCCACGACGTCCCGCATCGCCGAGGCGGGGCGGATCGCGTTCTTCGTTGGGCTGCTCTGGCTGATCGCGGAGAACGCGGGGCGGGTTCGGTAGGGTCGGCCTAGCGCCGCTTCGGCTTCGCCGCCGGCTTCCGCGCGGGTTCGGCGAGCGTCATCTCGAGGCGGCAACCGACTGCGGCCGCCGCCCGGGCCAGGGTGAAGACGGACGTCCCGCCGTCGGCCGGATCGAGGATCCGGTTGACCTGGGTCCGGCTGGTGTCGAGGCGCTTCGCCATCGCGTTGACCGAGATGTGACGGCGCTCCATCGCCTCGCGGAGCTGCTCGGCGACCGCGCGCTTCTGCACGAGCGCATCGACCTCCTCGGCGAGGCCGTCTTCGTCGAGCCACTCGTCGAGGCTGATTCCGATGTGCGGGTTGGGGTGCTTCTTGGACATGGTGGAACCTCGGGGCAGGGGGGGCTAGAGCAGCTTCATCCGGTCGCGGGCGATCTTGACGTCGGCGGCCGGGGTCGCCCGGGTCTTCTTGATGAAGGCGTGGAGGACGACGAGGACCTTGTCGTGGACGCAGACCATGAGGCGGATCTGGCGAGTCGGCGTCTTCGAGCGGATCTCCCACAGGCCCTTGCCGAAGCCATCGGTCAGCGGCGGGCCCGGGTTCCAGTCGTCCTGGGCGGCGCGGAGATCGGCGCCGACGATGACGCGCTCCTCGGCGGTCAGCTCGTTGCGGATGAAGTTGAGGGCGGGGGTGTCGCCGGTCGCCGACTGGAAGAACCGAACCTGAATCGCGACCCCCATGGACTAACTGTGTACCTTATACGGTACAGAGTCAACGGTTAAATCAGGGCCGCCGGCCGGTCAGACCGACCGCAAAGGATTTGCCAGCTTACGCTTCGGTGGGGCGGATGTTCAGCTGGTTGACGATGAGCTGAGTCTGAGCGATTCTTGCCGTGTGGGGAGCGAGTCACCTCGGGAGGAGGCGATCCGAATCGCGTCGAGGATCGTGCGGCTGCGCAACGAGATCACCCAGCTCGAGCAGCGGCTGGACGAGATGCTCGTCAAGCCAGCCGCCGAGACGCCCTCGCCCGATGTCACGCCGGGGGCCGCCGCCCTGGGCGCTCTCGTAACCCACGTCGCGTCCGCGTACGCCAAGAACAGCGAGATCACCTACGCCGATCGGGTGCGTGCGCTGATGCGAAACGCTCCCAGTCGCGCGTTCAGCGTGACCGAGATCGGCAAGGAGATCGGCCACGCCAACGTCCGGTCGCTCTCGACGATCCTGGCGAAGATGGCCGAGCGCGGAGAAGTCGAGAAGCTCGATCGCGGCCAGTACCGGTGGTGCCCCAAGGAGCGACGCACGGCCCCGTTCTAGCCATTCAGCCCTGGGCGGCAGGGCGTCGAAGCAGCGGATGCACCCGGACATCGGCGTCCAAACCCGTGTCCGACCAGCTCCTTCGTGCCCGGTGAATCAAGCCAAGAGTCATCGGCCGCCCAGGGCCCTTTTCCCATTTCGACACGTCCAGGATCGGCCGTCAAGCCCGGCTGTCGGGGCGGTCGAAGCCTCGCGAAATAAGCTACTTCCGCGCAGCGCGGTTGCACGTCTGACGGATCCACGTCGAGACGGCGTCGACGCCGGCTCGCTCGGCCGCCGCGGTCCACTCGCTCATCTCGTTCTCGGAGACGCGGATCCAGATCCGTTCGCGCTCCTCGGCCGGGGGGCGTCCGACGGGGCGCTTCTTCACGGCGTCGGCCAGGTCGTCGACGTGCGCGGGGCGCTTGCGGGGCACGCCGCGACCGTAGCGGGTTCCGGTGACGATGTCACAGAAACGGCCCTCGCCAGGGTCGACCCGCAGGCCCGGCAGTTCCGCAGCTCAAGCGGCGGGTGGGCGTCACCGAACTCCTGGACGCCGACCAGCGCGAGCTCGTTCCAGTCCGCGGTCGACCGGCGCGCGCGGTCGTGTGCGTCCGAGCAGGTCACGACGCGGCCTCGGCCGGCAAGTCGTCGCCGAGCAGACCGAGGCCGCCGCTGTCGCCGATCTCAACGACCCGCCACCGGTTCCCCTTGCTGCCCTCGGCGATCCACTCGCGTGAGCCGGCCAGGGCCGCCGCCGCGTCGAGCAGCTCAGGCGCCGCGTGGTAGATCGTGACCCGCGCCCGGCCATCGCCGCCGGCGAGGTCCTGGGCGAGGCGGAGGACGTCGATCAGGGCCCGCGCGCGGACCTCGGCCGGCGCCCGCGGCACCGCTCGGCGGGCTCGCTTGGGCGCCGTCACGACGCGGCTCGCATCGGCTGGAGCAGGCGCAGGGCCTCCTCGAGCTCGGCGACGCGAGCCTCGGCCGCGGCCGCCCGGGCCTCGGCCCTGCGCTCCCCCTCGGCGACGCCGCTCGCGTACGCGTCGGCCGTCTTCCGAACCATGTCGATCAGCACGTCGTCCCCCATGGAGACCACGGTACGGATTTCGTTGACGGGCGTCAACGAAATTCGGCGGCGCGTCCGAAGGGCGCGAGTCGCCTTAGCTATCCGGTCCAGCGGGCCTTCCGCCCCCGGATGTCGTAGTGGACCCAGCCGACCTTCCGCTCGGGCCTGCCCTTGGGGTACTTCGCCGAGGGCGGCAACTCCGGGCGCGGCAGGTAGAGGCCGATCCCGCCCTCAGGGATCCGCTCCTTCGCGATGAGACGCAGGATCGTCGCCTGGAGCACCTGCGGCGCGACGCCGCGCACGCGGATGTCGGCGGCCTTCGCCACCTTGTGCTGGGAGTGGCTCACCCCCTTGCCGACGTTCCACTCGGGGGTGCGGAAGCCCGAGATCACGCGCATCGCACGGCCGCCCAGCTCGGCGCGGATCGTCTCGAGGTGGCGACAGAGCTCGATGACGTTCGGGCGCAGCTCGGGCGGCACCGGCGTGCCGTCCTTGCAGCCGAACTCGCCCCACGAGAAGTGTTCGGAGACCATGCCGGCGTCGAGTGGCGGCGCCGGGACAAGCTTCCGCATCGGCTGCGTGTCGTGCTCGTCGGCCGGCGGCGCCGGCTGCGGCATCGGGGGAGTGTCGACGACCTCGACGGCCTCCGCCGGGGCCAGACCCCGCAGCCGCGCCCAGAGATCCGAGAACCAGCTCACGATCCGTCTCCTCGTTCCGCCACCTGGTCGAGCAGCGCGGCGAGCCAGCCGCGGGCGATCCGCGCCGCGCAGGTCGGGTGGAGCCGGCCCGACAGCGCCTGGGAGGCCTGCTGATGGCACGTCGCGCAGGGCTCGCCGTCGGCCGCGCCCTCGAGCGCCGCCCGGATCGTCGGCACCAGGAGCGCCGGCGCGGTCACGGCGCCTCGTCGAGGTACGCGGCCAGCTCGACCTCAGCGGCCAGGTCGACGGCAGCGGCTTCGCCCGGCTCGACCCACGCGCAGGCGGCGGCCAGCCGTGCGCGCCGCTCGACCTCCTCCGCGCGCTCGTGGCGGTCGATCCACGCGTGGCGGATGCGGCGCCAGCGGACGGATGCTCGAGCGACCCGCGCGCGCGTCGGGCGGCGGTGCCTCGAGCGGCTCACCAGAGCACCGGGCCCGCCAGCGCGACGTGCGCGAGGTGGGCTCCCTCGTGCCCGGCGCGGCGCTCGCACTTGACCTGGCCGATCCGCGCACCGCACCTCGGCCCCCTGGGCTTGAGCCCCATGCTCCGTTCAGGATCACGGCGGCGGGTGGTTGTCCAGCTACGCCGCTCCTCCTGTGGGTCCTCGCCGGGCAGCAGGGGCCGTACCTGCTCGCGCGCCCAGCTTGATCCGCGGTTCAGCTCCCGCCGAGGATGGCGCGATGCGCATCTTCGTGGACGCCGACGGCTTCTCGCACATCGCAGACGTCATCAAGAGCATCGAGAACGACCGCGACGCCAATTACGCGTGGGGCGAGGCCATCGAGGAAGCGAAGCGCCTGGCCAAGGCGCGGGGGGAGCTCGTCCAGCTCATCGGGCCCGGCGACGGCCGCGACGACGGCCGAGTCGTTTGGGTTCATCCGAACGGCAAAGTGGAGAATCAGGTAGCGCCGTAGCCGGTGCCGACCTCGCGCCGCTCACAGCCGCAGGACCCGGCCGGCGTCGTGGAACGCGGCCTCGAACGCCCAGAGCCGCTCGCCGTGGTAGACGACGGCGCTGGGGAAGGGCGCCGAGCTCGTCGCGCCGACGAACCGCAGCCGGCCGCGCCAGAAGCAGACGGCCTGCGCGGTGTCCCAGACGAGGCGGTAGAACCATCGCGAGTCCGGCCGCGCGGCGACGAGCGAGACGATCTCGAGAGCGTTCTCTCGCGCCTCCTCGGCGACTTTCGTGGCCCACGCGGCCGCGCTGGAGTAGGGCGGGTTGACGTAGACGAGGCTGCCAGGACGCACCGCGCTCGCCCACGAGCCCACGAGGCCGTCCTCGCGCTCGGTGAGCCAGTGCCGCGCGAGGACTGGGTTCGCCTTGCTCGTGCAGGGGTCGAGGTCGATCGGCGCGATCCGGCGCACCCGCTCGAGGACGGCCTCCGGCGTGCGCCAGGTATCGGACCCGCCGGTCGCCTTGCGCGCGTGGGTGGCCCGGAGCCGGGGCTTCGCCGGGGCGACAGCCGTCATCGGACCCGGACCTCGAGGGTGACGCCGACCGGCAGGTGGGGCTCAACCACCGAGCGTAGGGCGCGGCGGGCCCAGCGATGCCAGAGGCCGAACGCGACCCAGGACCAAGCGGGCAGTGTTGCCGCGATGAGCACCCTGCCCGGCTCGGGGACCGTCACCTCGCCCTCGCGCAGGCCGAGGACCTGTCCGGCGCTCTCCAGCGCGACCTCGACGTCTCGGGCCGTGAAGACGCCGATCACCGCCGACCTCCGGCCGCCCGCCAGGCACGATAGGGCGGGAGGATCTCGACCACCCGGCCGCCCCAGCGCGCGACGACCCGCTCGGCGCGCTCCCGCCGCATGAGCGCCGTGGGGCCGCCGATCGTGCCCTCCACCCGGAACCGCCGCCGCGGCCAAGGTGGCGAGGCGGCGACCAGCATCCTGGCGAGCTTGGGGGCCGGGGTGCCGGCTTCGATCGAGCGCCGGTTGTGGCGCGCCAGGGCGCGTCGCGCGCGCTCCTCTCGGGTGGCGCTCATCGGGCCTCGCTGTTCCGCAGCGGTCGAAGGGGCACGAGACCTTGCCGCGTTGCGGAATTTCTTGCGTGGTTAGGTGTAGGCGATAGTTCGGTACTACGGGATTTAGGTTCCAGTGTCCTCGCGGACGTGCCGGTTCGAGTCCGGCCTCTCGCACGACTTAGACGTCTCCCGATCAACGAATCGCCTTCCAGCGGAACGGCTGCGGAATGCGCATCGGTCGATCGGATCATCGGCTACTTGCCGCCGTCGGTCAGGAGCCGCTGGGCGCGGCGCGCCTGGGCTTGCTCGGCGGTGCCGAGCGCGGTGTAGTGGCGTTCGGTGACGACGTGTGACGTGTGACCCAGGGCCGCGGCGACCACGTGCGAGGTGGCGCCGTGCTCCTGGGCCAGCGTCGAGTGCGTGCCGCGCAGGCCGTGCGGGGTGACCCGGCTGACGCCGGCCCGTTTGCACCACTTGACGACCTGGCGGTGGACCCAGTGGCGGTCCGTCTTCGGCCACAGCGCGCCGCCCTCCTTCGCGATCTCCTTGAGGACGGGGACCAGCATCTCCGGCGTCGCCATGCGGCGCGCGGCGGCGTCGGTCTTGCCCTCATCGATCCAGAGGAGCCGGCCGTCGTCGTCGACGTCGCGACCTTCGAGCCCCGCCGACTCGCTCGCCCGGAACCCCGTGAGCAGGATCAGCGCGACGACCAGCGCGCCCCGGTCGCCGACCTCGGTCGCCGCCAGCGTGACCGACAGCAGCGTCCGGGCCTCGTCGAGCCGGAGCTGTGGCTTGCCCCGCCTGCGCTTGCCCTTGGCTTCGATCCCCGCGAACGGGTCGGCCTGCAGGTAGCGCCGACGGACCGCCCACCGCGCAAACGTGCCCACCTCGTTGAGGCAGTTGCGCTGGGTGTCGACCGCCGGGGGCCGCCCCGTCTTGTCGCTCTTGCGCGTGCGCATCGCCTCGTAGAGCGCCGTGGCGTTCTTCGGCCCGATGTCGGCGAGGACGGCCTCCCCGTCCGGCATCATGGCGTGCAGGTGCCGCTCGCAGCGTTCGACGCTCGACGCCCGGCGGCCCTTGTCGGTCGCGAGGTACGCGACGTACTCCTTGATCGCCGCGCTCACCGTCGTCTCCTCGAGCTCGAGCTGGGCTCGGAGCTCGGCGGCGACGTCGTTCGCCTCCTCTTCGCTCGGATGGAGGCTAGGATGGCGCGCGCCGTCTCTCTCGACGACGATGATCCGCCAGCCTGCTCGTTCTCTGTAGGGTCCAAGGACTCGTCCTCTCTTTCGCTGTCGCATCGCTCCTCCAGGGCGCGACGCGGCAAGATCCCGTGCGCGACGAGTGTTGCCACGACGCGCCGGGCTGCCGCACCAGCGATCAGCTCGGCCTTGGCCCGCTCCCGGGCGCTGAGCTTCGGGGTTGTCGTCCGTCCCGTCACAGCGTCTCGCCCCCATGCGTGAAGTCGGGCAGCGGCGGCTCGCCGTCGAGGCACGCGAAGAGGTGCAGGACCCGGGGGTTGATGTTCACGTATCGCGAGCGCGGCGGAACGACCTTGTACGCGTACCGCTCGAGGCCGAGGAACGTCTCCTTGACGTCGACCAGCTCGCTCCACTTCGGGATCCGGTCGGCGTGCGAGCACGAGAGGTGCAGCCACCGGCGGCCGTCCTGCTCGATCGCGGCAGACAGGATCACGAGCAGCCGGCGCAGGCCGTGGTGGTACTTGGCCCCGTCGAGTCGGCGCTCGAGCACGCGCCAGCCGGCCGGGACGACGCTCGGCAGGACCTCGTCGAACCACGCGGGCTCGTGCAGGTAGGCCGTCACGACTCGAGGCCCCGCTCGCGCAGGATGCGCTGGGCCCGACGCTGGCGATGGTCGCTCTCCGCGATCGCCGCGATCTCGCGCAGCAGCTTGAGCTCCTCCGCCGGCGTGCAGGCCTCGACCAGCGTGAGCCGCTCGCTGGCGCGCTGCACCATGCCCTCCGGCCAGCCGCACCAAGCCGCCTCGTCGCGCTCGGCGTCGTAGTAGGCGAGCGTCCAGGTCTCGCCGGTGATCGAGTCCCTCACCGTGTCGCCGGTCTTCATGCCGCGCGCTCCTCCTCGAGTCGAGGTTCCGCTGCCGCGTCCGCGATCGCCGCGCGCCACAGGCGGCGCTGGGAGTGGCGCGGATCGGGCACCTGGTCGACGCGGAAAACCAGGGCAAGGGTGTCGACGTCGCGTTGCAGCGTCGCCTTCGACACGCCGTGGCGGCGCGCGAGCTCGGCGATCGTGCAACCGGGGCCGGCCGCCGCGAGGTCCTGTAGGACTCGCCACTGCCGCACGAGCTGCTGCTCGGCCGCGGGTCGGATGCTCACGACGCGCACCTCACGCCGCCGTCCTCAACGACGACCCAGCTCGAGCGCGGCCGCGGCAGCTCAGCGCGCACGCCAGAACCCCCACGCTTCGTCGGCGAGATCCGCAGCGAGCTCGGCTGACGAAAGCCCCCCCCCAGCTACTTACGCCTGATCCGCCGCCCGCCGCTGCTCCTCCGCCTGCTGGTCGTGCCACGCTGAGCACCGCCGATCGTCCGCCGTCCGATGGAGCTGAGCGCCCCGCGCCATCAGCCGCTCGCCGCTCTGCAGGTTCCGCATCCACGGGACCGGGGTCCCGCACTTCGGGCAGGGCGCGTTCGGCTCGAGCACCCACCGCGCGCCTCGCTTCGGCATCTGGCCTCCTGGCCCCGGTCGAGGGACTCGAACCCCCGACCGCCGGCCCGGCTTCGCGGCGCGCGCGCGCACGCTCCGCGATCGTTGCGCGGCGGTCGCCTCCGTCGTCGGCCGTCCTCGCGGGTACCGCGCTCAGGCCGGCGCCAGGCGCCCGGGATAGTGCCGGACCCCCCAGCCCGGCGGGTCGGGGTTCGCCGGCATCGGCCGGCGTTACCGACTGGGCCGCATCTGACGCTGCACGAGGCCCTGGCCCGGGTGGTCCCTCGATTCGCGGCCGGCGCGCGCTCGCCCGTGGGACCTCGCGCGCGCCGACTGCGCCGACCTCGGCCGCCAGGCGTCGGGGTCGGCGCATGCCGCGGGTCCGCCGCGGCGCCGGGGTGGCTTTAGGGCGGCCCACCTCCGCAACCCCTCCCCGGAGCTCAGCAACCCGGGCGGCGGCCCAGGCGCGGATGTCGCGCTCCCAGCGAGCGATCGCCCGGTTGAACTCGGCCTGCGTCACGAGGGGGCCTCGCTGCGCGACTGCGCCTTGCTTGCCGCCGCCGACCTGTAGACGACCCCGAGCTGGTCGACCATGAGCGGCAGGTCGAGCCCGGCCGCCACCGCGCAGTGCGACGCGGCCGACAGGCACAGTGCCGCCGCGCGCGCAGGATCCATGTCGCTCAGACTGAGCGCGGCCCCGATCGCGGCGGCCACGCGCCGCTCGGCCTCCGTGAAGTCCGGGCGCGTCATGCTGGCACCAGGTCCCGCGGGTCGCAGGCCTTCCCGGGCGAGTCGGGGTGGGCGCCGGCGAACCGGACGAACGCGTACCGCTCGCCGATCGACGTGACGACGCCGTCCTCCGCGCGCCCCGACGCGGGCCGGTAGACCACGGCGTCCCCGACCGCGAAACCGAGCGCGTCGTCCCGCCGGATCTCCCAGCCCGCGTCGAGGTAGCCGCCCTCCCAGCCCAGCAACGGGACCCGGTCCGACCACATCGAGACCGCGTTGACGATCGCACCCTGCGGCAGCGGCGCGCCGCAGATGTCGCAGCGGCAGCCCTCGAGCGCGAGCGGCGCCCGCACAACCCGCACGTACTCGCCGGGGTACCGCGGCAGCCGCATGGCGACCTCGGCGCACGGCGCGCAGTCGATCTCCTGCTTCATCGCAGCCGGCTCCGGTTGCGGCGCTGCCAGTCGACGAGCTCGGCCTCCGTGCGGCCGAACCCGGCCACCCGCACCGTCCCGGCCGGCGCGGCGACGTCCTGCCCCGCCTGGCCCCAGACCACGCGGCGCGCGCCGTCCGTCATCTCGAAGGCGATCCAGCGGTCGCCCGTCACGGGCGCCGTCACGAGCGCGGCCTCCGGTGGCTCGGGCCGTCGGAGCAGGTTGCGAAGTGCGATCGGTGGAGCGACTCGCCGGCGGCCCGCGCGTTCGCCGCGTCGAGCGGCCCGAGGACCTCGGCGAAGAACTCGCCGATCAGGCGGACGTTGCCGCCGGCGGTCGCCTCGGCGTCGACCGGCATCAGCCTGCCGGCGCCGGTCTTGCGCCAGAGGATCGCGGCGCCGCAGCTGCGGCAGCGCGACGGGGCCGCTGGGCCGGGACCGCCGGTCACGGCCGCGCTCCGGGGAAGAGGGCGTCGCTCGCGCGCACGGCGTCGCCGCGCCCGACAAGTAGGCCGGTCGAGCGGAGCTTGGAGAGGATGTTGCGCATGGTCGAGCTCGTCGCCGAGTAGCCGGTTGCGGCCTCGATCTCGATCCGCGAGAGCTCGTTGGGGTGCGCCTCGACCAGGAGGCGGAGGACCTCGGACGGGCCCTTCCCGAGCTGCGGAGTCCACAGGGCGAGCAGGTCCTCCGTGGACCGCGGCTGATCGACCGGGCCAGCCGCCGCGCGGCCAGCGTCGGTGATCACGATCCGCTCGCCGCCGCCCTCCACGTAGCCGACCGTGCGCAGCGCCGACAGGATGTTGCGCACCGTGCTCGAGCGCGGGCTGTAGCCGGCAAGGATGGATGCCTCGACCGTGCTCATCGGCTTCGGGTGCAGGCTGGCCAGCGCGCGCAGGAAGGTCGCGGGGCCCTTGCCGAGGCGCTCGCCGCCGGCGCCGGCGGGCGCGCGCGCGGCGACGCGTGGAACCGGCGCCGCGACCGGGATCGGCACCTTGTGGGACCCGTTCGTCGGCCCGCGCGGGATCATCGCGCACGCGAGGGCCTTCCCCGCAGCGGTGAGAGCGGCGACGGCGTCCTCGGCTGCGGCGGTCGCGGACCGGAACTCGGCCTCCACCCGCGAGAGGTCGACCGGGGGCGCCGCCGGGGGCGCCGCCGTGGCTGCTGCGAGCTGGCGCTCGAGCTCGGCGATCCGCTTCCGCAGTGCCTTGGGGTCGTCGGCCTTGGCGTGGACCGCGACGGCCTCCATCGCGCCGCGCAGGCGCTCGAGGTCGACCTTGGCGAGCGGCCTGGCCGGCGCCGCTGCCGCGCCGACCTCGGGCGTCGAGCTCGCGTCGAACGTCGCCTTGCGTGCGATCGTGTAGACGTCGAACACCTTGAGCCAGGTCGGCGACCAGACGATCGCCTGGCCGCGCTCGAGCTCGGACAGGCGCTTGACGCCCTCCTTGCCGATGCCCTTGTCCTCGGCCCACTCGGCGATCGCCTTGCGCTCCTGGCTGCCGATCAGCTGGAACGCCAGCAGGCACTCGGTCTGGTTGAGCGCCTCCTTGTTGACGCTCTGCGGACGCTGGTCGAGCAGCGACACCCCGATCCCGTAGTTCCGGCCCAGGCGGATCAGGTCCTCCATCGCGCCGAGCATCGGCTCCTCGCCGGGCCGGACCCGCTGAGGCACGAACAGGCGGGCCTCCTCGAGGACGACGTGGATCGGCGTGCGCGCCTGCTTCTTGCGGCGGAAGAGCTGCTCGGTGAACGCGGTCACGAACCGCTGCCGCTCGCCCTTCGAGAAGGGTGAGACGTCGAGGACAAGCGAGGCGTTCGTCTCAACGGCCAGGTCGGCGACCAGCGCGCCTCCCTGCGGGACCAGCGGCAGGTCACCGTGGTCGCCGCCGAGGACCGGGATCGAGAGGCCCGGGCCCTTCCCGCTGGCCGAGATCCGGAGGCCGTACCAGTTGCCCACGGGGTCGATCACGACGACCTGGGCGCCGGCGCCGACGAGCTCCTCGACCAGCTTGCCCGCGGCGTACGTCTTCCCGGCCCCGCGCTTGCCCATGAAGGCGAAGGTCTGGGTCACCGCGCTCGCCGGCAGGTCGAGCCCTTTGGCCAGGTGCAGCTTCACCGCCGAGCGCCCCCGACCAGGTGCTCGCGCAGCGCGCAGGTGCCGACGTCGCCGTGCCCGTCGCAGGCCCGCAGCAGGCCGCGCAGGACCCGGCGCGCGCGCTGGATCCGCTCGGCCTCGGCGTCGAGCTCGGCCAGCTTGGCAGTCGCCAGCTCGAGCAGCCGGGCGTGGGCGGCGCCGGCGCGGCGGAGCCGCAGCCCGACGAGCTCGCGGACCTCGCGCAGGCGGAACCCGAGGGCCTGGGCCCGCTTCACCGCAGCGACGGCCTCGAGGTCCTCGGCGGTGTAGGTGCGGTAGTTGTTGCCGTCGTCGCGCGGCGGCGCTGGGACCAGGCCCTTGCGCTCGTAGAACCGCAGCGTGGGCACGGTGACGCCGGCCCGCTCCGCGAGCTGGCCGATCTTGAGGGCCTGGTCCTTCATGGGCGGGCGTACGCTCCTCGGCGCCGGCGCGGGGGCCGGCCGGTCGTGGTGATCGCGCGCGGCGGCGCGCGGCGGATCCGCCACCGCTCGCCGTGCGCCTCGTCCCGGTGCGCGTCCCGGTGGCAGGACGGCGAGCAGAAGTCGGCGCCGAGCTTCCCGCACGGGACCGGGATCCGGTCGACGTCGGTCCGCCGGTCATAGGCCTTGCCGTGCTCGACCCAGGTCGCCCCGCAGCCGATCCGGTCGCATACGACGACCTCAGCCGTCACCTTCCGCCGCATGCGTCCTCCTCGTCACCCGCCGCGCGCGTCTCGAAGGCGCCGGCGAGCTCGGGCTCGCTCGCCATCAGCAGCCGGGCGTAGTAGGGACGGTGGTTGTTGTTGAGGCGGAAGTCGTCGCCGCGGGTCTCGATCTGGATCTCCCAGCGGAGGCGCTCGAACAACAGGTTGATCGAAAGGCGCTGGGCGCCGCGGCGCCGTGCGTAGAGCGCGAGCTCGCGCAGCTTCTCGAAGACCGAGGGGTTCTCGCGGTGGAACGCCTCGAAGCGAGCGCGCAGCGTCGCGTCGTCGGCAGACCCCCGAGCGGCGGCGGACGGCGAGGAGGGGCCGGCAGGCAGGCCAGCCCCCGACGCCGAGGCGCCGCCGCCCGGGGAAAAGGTGAGGTCGAGCTGCGCCATCAGTCGCCCGCGATTTCCCCGGCCGGCGCGGCGATCTCCTCTAGGCTCGTCTTCGTGCCGCGGCTCGCGCCACCGCGCGCACGGATCGCCTCCAGGGCGGCATCGTTCGCTCGACCGAGCTCGCCGTGCTTCTGCGCGACCGGGCGCAGCGCGTTCCTGATCCCCGCCTTTGTGACCTCCATCGTGACGGCGCTGCGGGCGACGTCGAGACCGTGCTGCTCGGCGAGGACCTGGAAGGCGATCGCGCCGTCGAGGCTCTCGTTGCCCGACGCGACAACCTTGACCAGGCGGCGGCCGCCGGGAAGCGGGAGCTCACCGTGCTCGTCCAGCGCGGCCCGGACACCCCTCTCGACCTGGGCGAGGACCTGCTTGGCGGCCTTGAGCCTGGCCCAGGCCATGCCTGCGAGCTCGGGCGTGAACCGCTCGGCGTCTCGGCCTGGCTCGACGAGCTGGCCCCGCGCGAGCTGGACCGCCAGCCGCCCCTTGGCCGGGCAGGCCGCGAAGGCCGGGCAGTAGCGGCACCACGCGCCCTCGTGCACGTCGGCCACCCCGCGCTCGGCGAGCTCGGTGCGCGCGCGCTGGACCAGGGCGGGAAGACGCCGCAGCTCGGCCGCCACGCGAGCCAGCTCGAGCACGTCGTAGACCCGGCGTTCGACCCACGGCTTGCCATCCGGGCCGATCTGGATGGCCTCGGTCACGACCTCGTCGAGGTCCTGGGCGACGAACAGGCACAGCGCGAGGAACTCGAGCTGCGCGTCCTTGCGCATCTCGGAGAACCCCGTAAAGTAGTCACCGACGTAGCCGCGGTGGGCCACGGGGTCGACGCCGACGACGTCCGCGGTGCCCGCCATCTCATGCTCGAGGACGCCGGCGGCGGCGTAGTCGCGCTCGAGGTTCGATCCAAGGTAGCGGGCGGTTCCGGCGATGGGGTCGTAAGCGAAGGCGGCCTCGGTCAGGAGGTGCGTCGGCAGCTTCGACAGGTCGATGGCCTCGCAGATCGGGCGCCAGTCCTCGGGACAGGCCGCGAGCGCGGCCGCGCGATCGCTTCCCGCCGTGGCGAGGAACGCGTGGATTGCCTGACCGCGCTCAGCAGGCTCCGACGAGCCGTGGACGTGCGGCAGGGCCTCGCTCGCCGGGCAGGCCGCGACGCGCTCGCGCTGGGAGGCGGTAATCATCGCGGCACACCGCCCGCGAGCTGTTCGGCGAGGGTCTCGGTCTCACGGCGCGCGTAGTCGCGCGTCCGATACTCGTGCAGCGTGCCCCATCCGGTCGGGGTGCCGAGCATCGACCGGCCGAACAGCCGGATGTCGTCGGCCTCGCGCCGCGGCGCAACGTCCCCGGTGTGGTTGCAGTCGAACCCGAGCCACCACAAGTCGTCGGGCTCGCCCGGCGCGGGGACGTGACAGATCGGGCCACCTTCCTGACACGGCCGGGCGTACGTGATCCCACCGTGCACGGACAGGTCCGCGGTCGCGGGCTCGTCCCAATCGGCGCCGTGCGCCGGGTGGCCCGGCGGCAGGCCGACGTACCCGCACCACGCGCCAGCCGGCCCGCGCACGAGCAGGCACGGGAACCCGGCGTGTCGGAACTCGACGCGATCCTCGGGCTCCGCGTCCCAAGGCCCCGGCGGCCAGGTCGCCCGGTTCACCCATGGCACTTCGGCGGTCACGCCGGCCCGCTCGTCGTCGGCCCGGCGGCCGCCGACAGCTCGGCCAGCCTGCTCTTGTAGATCGCGCCGACCGCCTGGCGGTCGTCGGGGTTGACGAGCTTGATCCGCTCGGCCGCCGCCGACAGGTCGGCGAGGTCGCCTGCGCCCTTAAGCGCGGCGATCGCCTCGTCGGCCGTCTCGAGCGCGCGCGGCTCCGCCCGCGCCGTGGGCGCCTCCGCCGCAGACACGTCGATCGCGCTGCGCTCCAGCGACGCCGGCGCACGGAACCCGCTCGCTGCCGAGAAGCTCTCGCCGGCGGCGTGCGCCTCGTCGCGCAGCTCCTCGACCGAGGAGATGCCGTGCAGGACGTCCTGGTAGATGTCCTGCGCGAGCCAGCTCTTGCAGCGGTGCTCGAGCATCCGCTGCGGTTCCTGGTCGTACTTGGGATTCTGCTTCGTCCAGCCCGCGCGCTTGGCGTACTCGAGCGTGACCGTCCGCCTGACCGGCGCCGGGGCGCCGATGCGGTGGGTCTCGTAGGTCGCCTCCGTGTCGTTGGACGAGACGCGGGTAAAGAAGTGCGCCTTGCCCGACGCGAGCACGACCGCGACCATCGTGTTGGCGTAGAGCGCGGGCTTGCCGTGGACGACGTAGACACCAGACAGGGCGGCGATCGGCGGCAGGCCGAGCTCGAGCCCCTTCGCGATCGCCCAGAAGACGTTCGCGACGTTGCCCTTGAAGTGCTCGGGCAGCAGGCTGCTCTTCGCTAGCGTCGTGGCCAGGGCGTTCGCCTGCTCGAAGTCGGCCGGCACCAGCGGAGAGGCGGCGGTGGCCGGCGGCTGCTTCATGATCTCGGTCGTCACACGATCCTCCTGGGTCATCGGGGCTACGGTCACGGCTGGTCCTCGGGCGCGCCGATCACGATCTCGACGTCGCGACCGAACCGGCAGGCGACCTCCTTGACCTGGTCGGGCTGCATGTAGAGCGTGATGACCTGGCGACGCTCGTCCTTGCCCGCCTTCGTCTCGACCCGCACGCCGTGCCGGCCGTAGTCGTCGCCGAGCTCGCCGAGCTCGACCACGCGGCCGCGAAGGACGACGCGCTTCACGGCCGGAGCCTCGTGCGGGGTCCGCGGGGCAGCTCGAGCGCGGCACCAGCGCGCGAGCGGCGCGCCCAGGACCACGCGACGTGGCCAAGCCAGCCGATCACTGCCCCGAGCAGGACGTCCATCGCGGCTACACACTATGTAGGACGCGGCGGCTGGTCAAGCCCGGAACGCTACATACTGCGAAGTGCTAGGCCAGGCGCTTCCGCTCGATCACGATCGGGCCTGCGGTCCGCTCCCGAAGGTCGGCAACCGTAACCAACTGCTCGTAGACCTCGGCGAATGCCTCCGGGTCGGCGTCTAGAAGTCGCCTACCGATCTCGGTCCACGCGTCGAGATCGACGACCAGCGGCCCCGGGTATCGACCGCGGTTCACTCTTACCTTCTACCACACCCTCGGTTTGTAAATTCTGTAGTGTAGAGCGTAGCTTTTGCCGAGCTTCGCGCTGCTGCTCCGATTGCTCGACGTGCTGCCCGAGCTTCTCGAGGGCGTCGGCGAAGACGTCCGGGTCGAGCTCGCGGAGGCGCCTGCCAATCGAGAACCACCGAGCTTCGTCCGGGTCCGCCGCCGAGTAGACCGGGTAGTCGAGGCCAAAGAACTCGCACAGCGCGGCAGTGAGGTGGTCGGTAACCTGCTCGCCCTTGAAGAATCGGGTGAGCGAGCCGTCCGACCAGGCCTGGCCGGTGACCTCCCCTAGCAGCTTCCCGAAGGTCTTGAGGCTGTGCTTCGTCCCGAACGTCCGCGGGTAGGTCCCGGCTTTGACCTGCTGCCAGAGCTCCTCGAGGTGCGCGAGGAAGTTCGAGTCGAGGATGATCTTGCTTCCTCGCCCGTCGTCGTCGTCGCGTTCCGCCACGACCTCAAGATATCGCGCAGTTACGCTACGCACTGCGCAATATGGGGTCCGGCACCTTGCGGAATTCTTACACACTATGTAGAAGCGATCCATGCCGGATCGTCTCCGGGACGTATCCCCGCGTGATCTCGTGGTCCGGAGGCAGATCGGATCGAACGCCAGGCGCGCGCGGAAGCGGAGCGGGCGCACTCTTCGGTCGGTCGCCGACGAAGTCGGCATCTCGGACGCGACCCTCGCTCGGATCGAGCACGGCAAGCAGGTCATCACGACCGACATCCTCGACCGCATCGCGCGCGCCCTCGACACGACGGTGATCGGGTTGTGCCGCCGGGCGCCGAGGAGGGCGGCGGCGGGGTAGCGCGTGCGCTTGTCGGGGGATGGAGCCCTACTCGGTGTAGGCCTCGAGGCGGCAGTCGTTGAGCTGGGGGCCCATGAAGGTGCCCGCGCCGACGCCCACTACCCGCGCCTTCCTGCCCCGCCGCAGCTTCGTGATCTCGGGCGGCGCCTTGTCGCCGAGGTGGCAGTGCGCCCCTGTGATGCTCGGCGAGCGGAAGATGATCACGACCCCGCCGGCGATGTCCTTGTTGATCGACTCGATCGTGCCCTCGACGCGGAGAGTCTTGCCCTTGTAGAGCTCGTCGGCGGCGACCTCGTTGTCGTTGTACGCGCGCTCGAGCGCGCGCGCCGAGACCACGATCGGGGCCGCCGCGGGCGCAGCAGGCGCGGCCTTCGCGCGGGCGGGCGGCGCCGGGCGGGCTTGCGCGGCCGGGACGACCTCGGCCTTCGCCAGCGCGGCGCGAGCGACGGCGTCGGCCCGCTTCGCCGATGCCGCGCGCGCCTCGTCCTCGCGATGCGCGAGCATGTAGATCGTCGCGAAGAGCGCGCCGAACACGCCCAGGACCACGCCGATCGCCTTCGTCAACATCTGCCGCTCCTTGGTCTGGTGGCCTACGACGACCGAGGCCCGCGCTTCGTCGGATTAAGAGGCGAGGGCCGCTTTGGTGGTCGCGCGACAGGCTCACGCTCATCCGCTGCGGCTGCGCGCCTGGCGCGCTCGACATCACGCCGGCTCCTCCCGACCCCTGTGACGGGGTCGTACTCCCCGGACTCCAAGAGGGCGTCCAGGTCGATGACGTTGGCGGCGGATGCAGACCTCCGTGCACGCAGCGTCGGCTTGTGCGCTGTCGCAAGGTTGGCCTCGTCGCTCCAGGTGTTGCGCATGATCCTGTTGCGCACGCCCCGAGATCGGCCGGCCGCCTCGAGGAGAATCTGGCGCGCCTGGAAGAGATCGAGAATCTCGATCGCGCCGACCAGCTCCGTGTCGACAGCTGCGGTGTCCCACTGCTCGCCGAGCCACATCATCGCCACCGCGGCGACGTGCTTGCAGAACCCACGCCTCGAGCGACTGAACGCCGGGCATGAGCACGAGCTGCCGTCGAGCGTCGGCGTAACCCGCACGTCGTATTGCTCGCCCGTGCCGCGGACGGTTGCGCAGAAGTCGCGGCCCGCGAAGCAGGTGTGCGTCACGCGCTTGCGAGCGATGAGCTCCTGCGCTCGAAGAAGCTCGCGCGCATCGGACGCACGCTCTTCGATCCTCTGTCTCGTGAACACAGGTGCCCCCCGATCGTCGAGCATCGGACACCGCGCACCTAGGTGCAAGGTGCGCTCTGGGCGCCGGGGTGGGACAGCAACCCGGGGGGGAGCTTGAGCCGCTATCGCAAGGTCGAGGTGGGGTCGTGGACGGACGCGAAGATCCGAGCGATCTCGTGGCCGCCGCCGAACGGCCTGACGCTCTGGCACTACCTGCTGTCGGGCCCGCGGACGATCGCCATCCCGGGAGTCGTCGTCGCGCGGGAGGCGATCATGGCCGACGACCTCCGGTGGCCGCTCGAAGGCTTCCGCGAAGCCTTCGCCGAAGTCTTCGCGCGAGGGCTCGTCGAAGTCGACGTCGATGCCGGCCTCGTGGTTCTCGCGAAGGCCCTGATCGACGCCGAAGGTCGGCCGCGGAAGACCGCCGTGCCGCAGTCGGCGAACGTCGTGATCGCCTGGGCGAAGGCATGGCAGGACGTCCCCGACTGCGACCTCAAGAACCGTACGTTGCTGGAAAGGCTAGGCAAGTTCTGCGGGCTGGTGAGCCCGAAGATCGCCAAAGCCTTCGGCGAAGCCTTCCGCGAAGCCATCGCGAAGGCTTCGCCGACTCAGGATACAGGATCCAGGAAGCAGGAAGCAGGAGGGAAGAAGATCCCGCGGGCTCCGGCGAAGCCGTCGCAGCCGCGGGTCGTCGTCGCCCCCGACCCTGACGCGTTCCTCCTCGCCGACCTGCTGCGCGGCGCCGTGCTCGCGGCGAAGCCCAACCACCGCATCGGCGACGACGGCTCCTGGCAGCCGACGCGGCGGGCGTGGGCGAAGACGCTCGCCGGCACGCTGCGCCGGCGCCCGCGCCCGCAGCTCGAGGCGGCGATCGGGTTCCTCCAGAGCCAGGTCGGCCAGCCCTACGCCTTCGTCGTCGAGTCGGCCCGTTCGCTCGACGAGAAGCTCGACAAGATCGAGTTGGCGATGGTGCGGGTCCGCGATGTGCCGCGGAAGAACGGCAACGGGCACGGCTACTACCACCACGACGGGACCGAGGAGTACGTCACCGGGAAGGAGTTCTGATGGCGACGGACCCCACGCGCGCCGGCGAGTCGCGACCGCTGGGAGCTGCGCTCCCCGGGGTCAAGCTGCCCGAGTTCAGCGACGAGGACTGGGCGGCGCGCGACGCCGAGCTGGCCAGCGCCGAGCTCGCGCGCGAGGCCGAGGCCGAGCGGAAGCGGCAGGAGGCTCTCCGCGTCGAGCTCGCCGAGCGCGGTGCGCCGGTCAAGGACCTCGACCGGGCGATCTCGGGGGTGCTCGAGTCGACGCGGGCGCTCGCCGCCGTGCGCCGCGCGCTGGCCGAGGGTTGGCTGCTCACGACGATCGCCGGCCCGCGCGGCATCGGCAAGACGACGGCGGCCACGTGGTGGCTCGTGCAGGAGCATCCGCCGGCGCGCTACGTGAAGACCCGTGGCCCCCGCTTCGTCGACGCGCCGACCCTCTCGCGCTGGCCGAGGTACGAGGACGACCGGATGCGCGAGCTCGAGCGCGCCCGCGCGCTGGTCCTCGACGACCTGGGGGCCGAGTACGACGACCGCCAGGGTGCGTTCCGCTCGCTGGTCGACGCGCTGATCAACGCGCGCTACGCCGCCTGCCTGCCGACCCTGATCACGACGAACCTGCCGGCCGAGGACGTCGTCGACAAGGTGACCGGCGCGATTGTCGCGGTCGGGTTCAAGACCCGGTACGGCGAGCGCGTCGCGGACCGCATCCGCGAGAGCGGCAAGTTCGTGCCGCTCGACGGCCCCAGCATGCGAGGGCGGCGGTGACGTCGGCGATCGCATCGCGCGCCGCAGGTACCGAGGCATCGGCCTGGGCGTGGCGTTCGTTCGGGCACCTGACAGGGCATCAGGGCAAGGCTCACCTGTTCCGCTCGGACGGTGGCGGCGACGGGCGGTCCCTCTGCGGGTACGCGGTCGCGGGCAGGGCCGGCCCCACCGTGGCCGGCACGCTCGACGACTTCCCTTGCTTCCGGTGCGACGAACTCGCCCGGTCGATGGGTCTTCGCGGTCGCGGAGGGCGGCGGTGAAGGCGCTGCTCGAGACGCAGCCCGACCACCTTGAGGGAATCGAGGTCGAGCCGGAAAACGGCAGCGCGCCGCTCGCGATCGTCCTGCCGCGGCTCACTCCCTGGGGTCGGCCTCGAACGGCGCTGCTCGCTGCCTGGTTCGATGACGGCCGGCCCGTCTACCGCGAGGATCGCCGGTGACGGCGACGACGCTCGAGCTCGAGCTCAAGAGGCTCGGCAAGGAGGCGCGGGCGCGCCTGCGGCCGCACACCACGAACCCGGACGTTGTGGCGTTCGTGGTCGGCTGGCTGGCCGGGGCCGCCGCTCGGGCTGGCGGCGCCGAGGCGAACCGCGAGCGCGAGGTGGCGATCGCCAGACTCGAGGTCGCGGAGGCTGAGATCGCCGCGCTGCGGAAGCGGCTCGTGACCGGAGGCAGGTCGTGAGGGTGGCGATTGCGTCGGCCGTCGTCGTCGGCCTCCTCGTCGGCGCGACCGTGCTCTCGGCCGCCATCCTCACGCGCCGCAAGCTGTCCCGGCTCGTCCCGCGCGCCGAGGTCCGCCGATGACCACTCGCGCCTGCCCGCGCTGTGGATCGCAGACGCTCGCGGGAGTCCGGTGCCACCGCTGCATGGTCGACTCGGAGCGCGCGCTCGCGGAGGCGCAGGCGCGGAGGGCGAACGCCGTCGACCTCGGCCTGCTGCGCGGGCTGCACGCGCTCGCGCACGCGGGCCTGATCCGCGTCGAGATCACCGAGGCCGGGCGCGAGATGCTCGCGGGGGAGGGGTGATGTCCGACCTCGACGAGATCAAACGGGCACTTGCGGCGGTGGCAGCGGGCGGGCACGCGCCGCGAGAGTGTCGCCAGTACCTCGACGTTCGCGCGCCGCGGTGGCTCGCCGAGCTGGTCGAGCGCGTGGAGCGGGCCGAGGCGCTGAACCGCGGGATGATCTGCGCCTGGTGCGGCGCAACGTTCGAGCGCCTAGCCGACGGAGATCCGCCGCACGAGTTGGTCGACCACGCCCTCGCCTGCGCCGAGCACCCGCTGCTCAAGCGGGCCGAGGCTGCGGAGGCTCGGGCGGCGGAGTTGGAGGGCGAACTCGAGGCGCACAAGGAGTCGCTCGAGCTCGCCCAGGTCGAGAGCGACGGCTACGGCCGCGGGCGGCACGACGAGCGCGCGGCGATCGTGGCCTGGCTTGGGGTGGAGTACGCGACCGGCCAGGAGGCGAGCCCCGGCTGGTACGCCGACCAGATCACCGCCGGCGCCCACCACGCCTCGCCACACACCTTGGGCCCCGGCCGCGCGGATGGCGAGCGCGCGGATGACGCGGTGGCGACACCGCCAGCCTCGAGCACGCAAGCCGGTGAGAGCCCGGCGGGCCCAGCCCTTCCCAGTTGCTACCGCGGCGGCCTCGTGGCGGCAGCAGCCGTCGGGGACGGCCACGCGACCGAGGACAGCGAGCTGCACGAGTTCCGTGTCGCCGCCGCGGCCTTCGAGCACGCACAGATCTGCGAGGTGTCCGCGAAGTCGTGCGACGAGTGTCGCGCGGCACCGACGCCGATGCGGCTGGCGTCATGGCTGCTGCGCGTCGTGGACCGCTGCGAACGCATCGAGGCCGCGCTCGCGACGATGCAGGCGGAGCGCGACCTCGCGCGCGCCGAGGCCAAGCCGTTGCGGACCTGCATCAACAACCCGATGGTGTGCGCGACCTGCGACGGCAACTGCGACGCGCGGCGGGGGCGGGGGTGACCGGCGTGGGGATCGCGCTCGTGGCGATGGGAGCGGCGCTGCTCCTGATCGACCTCTGGTTCAGCCGCGTCGTCAAGCGAGAGCTCAAGGCGTGCCAGCTCACGCTCGAGCGCGCTCGCAGGATCGGCGAACGAGGGGAGGTCTTCCAGGCGGCCGCGCGCACGCAGGCCTACGAGGCGGCCGCCGACCTGGCGCAAGCCGAGCTCCGCCGCAGAGGCTTCGGCCATACCGGTCGCGAGGTCGGCAACGCGATCCGCATGCTGGCCGATCCGTACCGCGATCTCGAGGGCGAGTGACGCTGCCTCGCCGCATCCCGACGCGCGCCCGGCGCGACGCGACCGAGCCGCTGATCATCGCGACGCTCGAGCGCGTCGGCGCCGTCGTCGTGCCGCTCAGCGCCAAGGACCTGCCCGACCTGCTCGTCGGGCACCGCGGCGTGTGGCGGCTGCTCGAGTGCAAGGCCGGGCGGCGCCTGATGTCGCCCGGCCAGGTCGCGTTCTTCGAGCGCGCCCGCCTCAACCGCCTGCCGGTCTCCGTCGTGCGGACGCCGGAGGAGGCGCTGGCCGCGATCGGCATCGCCACACGAAGGGGGAGACCATGAACGAGCGAGGACCAGCGCGGGTGCAGACCCGGGAGAAGCGAGCCGCTGCGCCGCCGGCCATCCGCCGCACGTCGCGAGAGCCAGCCGTCCAGGTCGAGCACCGGCCCGCGCCGGCCGTCGCGCCTGCGCCGGTGCCCTACGCCCGCCTCTCGCTCGCCGAGAAGCAGGCGGTCCACCGCGACCGGATGCGCGAGCCGCCGGTCACCTGCCAGCGGTGCGAGGTCCAGTTCACGCCCGCGGACCTGGCGAAGCACGAGTGCCGCGGCCCGCGCGAGCCGCACCCGCTGGGGCGCTGGCTCACCTGGAAGGAGGTCACCCGGGCGCCGTACCGCATCCCGCGCGGGACGGTCAGCCACTGGGTGGCGACCGGCCGCGTGCGGACCGAGCGCCGCGGCCTCCACCGCGTCTACCTCGAGCGCGACGTCGCCCGCGAGCTCGCCCGGCAGAAGGCCGAGGCGGCGGCCGGTTCGACCGATGGAACCGGTTCGACCGATCGAACCGAGGCGCCGCGATGATCCGCATCGAGGTCGACAGCCGCGAGGCGGCCGCGCTCCATCCCGAGGCGTTCAAGGCGGCCTTCGCCGCGGCGATGCGGAAGGCCGGGGCGACCGCGCTGCGCGACATGCGGTCCGAGGCCCGGAAGCGGATCCGCGAGAGGAAGCGGATCAAGGCCGGGGTGATCGCGAAGGCCTTCCGCATGCGGCGGCCGTCAGGGCGCGAGGTCGACGGCGGCGACTGGGCGCTCGACGTGAAGGGCGGGCGTCGGATCGCGCTCACCGCGTTCCCGCATCGGCAGACGGCAAAGGGCGTCTCGGTGGAGGTGAACCGGGGCAAGCGGACGCTGATCAAGGGCGCCTTCCTGGCGACGATGAAGAGCGGGCACCGGGGTGTCTACGTCCGCGAGGGCACGGCCCGGCTGCCGATCCGCGAGCTGCTCGGCTCGAGGCCGGTCGACGCCCTCCTCCACAAGGGCGAGCCCGAGGCCGTGCAGGAACGGGGGCGCGCCTCGTTCGTCGCGACATTCGACCGGCTGCTCCCCCTCGAGCTCGAGAAGAGCGCGGCCCAGGGGCGGCAGCGCGCGACGTGGGCGAAGGGCAGGGGCGGACGATGAGCGGAGGATCGTTCGACTACGCGTACCGGGAGATGGAGGACGGCCTCCTGGGGAAGTTCGCGGGGTACGCGGGGCGCTTCGTCTCGCACCTCGACCGGCTCGCCGGGGCGGTCGAGCGCGGCGAGGTCGTGGTCTTCGAGGCGAGCGGGCGCCGCAAGCCCACGGAGGCCGAGCGCGCGTCGTGGGCGCTCGCCGTGGGGGCCGCCCTGGTCGCGTTCGAGCGCGCGCGGGCGGATGTCGCTCGCCTTGAGGTCTTGATGCGTGAGCTCGCTCCGCTGGCCCACGCGATCGAGTGGAGCCAGAGCGGCGACACCGGAGACGACAACACCGCGCGCGAGTGCCTGGCGTGGGCGCGGAAGCGGCTGGGGCTGGAGGGCGCATGAGGACGATCTGGAAGACCCCCCTGGCATCCACGGGGCCCAACCTGGTCGACGTCCCCGTCGGCGCCCGCCCTCTTGCCGCCGCGATGCAGGGGGGCGCGGCCGCCTTGTGGTGGCAGGTCGAGAGCGACGCCGCCATGGAGCAGCGAACGGTGCACGTCGTCGGGACGGGCTGGCCCCTGCCCGAGGGGCTCGACCACGTGGCAACCATCCTCGCTGACGAGGGGCGGCTCATCTGGCACGTCTTCGCCGCCCCCAGCCGCGCCGCGGCCGCTTCGTCCGCGCCGACCGTGTGAAACGCCATTCTTTCGCGTACTTGCGCGTTTCGGCCCTTGGATGGGGGTGTGTGCTTGGGTCCTTCCGAGGGGTTAGCCGGCTGCGGGTGCGGGACGC
>Ga0196971_1000282_pt1 | contig 46011 bp, 61 predicted proteins | sample S1v_1013CmetaG_FD_148660 | JGI IMG/M metagenome (GOLD analysis project Ga0196971, IMG submission 148660) | Soil microbial communities from Anza Borrego desert, Southern California, United States - S1+v_10-13C | ecosystem: Environmental > Terrestrial > Soil > Desert | place: USA: California... | reverse complement strand
TTTTTTTTTGCCCCTGCGCGACGCGCCACACTCCCACCGCCAACCGCCGGAGAAAAGCCGGGAAGTTTCCTCCCCGGCCCAAATTTACACCTTAACCTGAATTATTAGAGTGACCAGCTGGATACCTACAACTACCACAATCCAGCCCCAATAGAACTTTGCTGCACGCATACAACCTCCTTCCGGTTAATGCCGGGGATTTCTCCCCGGCCCACTTCACCTGCTGTTATTTCTTCTTATTACCCTTCACTTCCTTTGAATCCCACAGCCCGCTTAACATTCCATCAAGGTCATCGCCGGTGCCATCAACGAACTTGCTGGCCCGTTCGCCCTTGATAATGTCAATCATCGCCTTAACCCTTGGATTCTTCTTCAGGGTTTCGCGCTGTTCATCCGAGGCTGCATTCCACAACTCCTGCGCTTCGTCCATCGTCAGGCTCTTCAACCTTGCCAAGGCCTCAACCACCATACCGCCGGTACCTTGTGCCCGTGCATTGAAATCACCTCGTTTCAGGTTTTCCCAAACACTCGATGCCGCCGCAAGGCCCTCGGCCACCGATTCTGCCCCGCTGTACGAATCGCCCACCTTCTGCGCCAGTCCGTGTATTGCCAACTGCAAAACCATTGCCTCACTCAGTTCCTTCAATGGGCAATGCACTATCGTGTTGTTGACATCCGCAAACTGGAAGGTTACGCCGTCCGCAGTCTTACTCTTCTTCGCTATTTTAATAGCCATTTGTTGCTCCTTAAATTGTTAATGAACGATTGTTGCATGGAGGCCCGTAACGAATCCCCATGAACACACTATACACCTCCCGCCCTCGCGTGTATACCCCCCTCCCCCCATGCGCGACGCTGTGCGACCACGAAACAGCCGCAAGCGGCGCTTGAAAAAACGGGGAATTCTTGGGACGGAGATTAAATTAATCACCACCCCAACCCCCGACCACACTCCCCCGGCAACGCCCCTCGACAAGCCCACGCCCCCGCCCCTATACTGCAAGGCAACACGTAAAGGAGCGACCGTCATGAACCTTAATGACATTAACGAAATACCCGACATCAGCCTGGACGACGTTCCGGCCAAAGGCACCGGAGAGCACATCCAAGTGAAGAGCCTGTCGCACACTCACGACATGGTGATTAACTGGATGATTACAAACCCCGAGAAAGCCCTCCGGGAATGCGCCGATTACTTCGGGTACTCGCAAGCTTGGCTCAGTACCTTAATTCACACCGATTTATTTCAGGCGAAATTGAAGGAACGGCAAGAACAGGTGTTCTCCCACATCGCCTCAAGTGTGCCGGAGAAGCTCAATGCGCTTGCCGATGTGGTGACGGAAAAGCTCACTACGACCCTCCAGCGCACCGAGGACCCGAAGTTTGTCCTCGACGCCTTCGACAAAATCATGCACCGGGCTGGCTACGCTCCCGCCTCGCAGAAGAACCCCGGCGGCCAAACTCCCCAAACGCAGGTCAACGTGTTCACCGTCAGCCGGGAGACGCTGGCCAACGCCCGGCAAGGAATGTTCAGTGTCGGGCAGACGGTCGATGTGACTCCGCAGGTGCTCGACGTTCACAACCCTGACAACGCTGTGACAGTGGGGACAAAGGATGCTACCGGCCACGCCCCCGAACTTTAAGGCGGTCGGCCGGGTTCGCTGGGCGCGGATTGCCAACGGCCCCCCTCCCTTCGCCACCCACCGCCGGGTAACAGGGAGGCGGCTGCAGGGCGTCCGCTATGAGCAGAAAGTACAAGAGCACCTACTCATGAGTTTCGGGGATAGGTACGTGCCGAGTCCTTGGCTCTACTACAGCGACGAGTTGGGGGTGCACTGGCGCCAGCCCGACGGGTTGCTGTTCGACCTTAAGGGCGGAAAGATAATCATTGTCGAGGTGAAGTATCAGCACACGACAGACGCTTGGTGGCAGCTACGGAAACTGTATCTGCCGATTCTTCAACACATATTCCCCGCCAACCTGTGGGAATTCAAAATGCTCGAAATCGTTAAGTGGTTTGACGGGATGGTGCCGTGGCCTGAGCCTACCCGGCTCCTCGCGCACCCCCTCGACGCCCTGACGATTCCCGGCAAATGCACCGGAGTTCACATATGGACGCCCTAACTGATAACATCAACATCAGCGTGGAAGAGGCGGTTCTTCTCGGGGCGCAGAGCCTTGAAATGTTTGGCAAGCTCATGTTCCCGAAAACCTTCCGGCAGGACTCCCCCGAATTCCACCGGGAGATGGGGCAACTGCTTTACAGCAGCTCCCGATACAATGCCTTCGAGGTTTTCCGGGACGGGGCGAAGACATCGCTGCTCCGGGTCTTCACGGCCCAGCGGGTGGGTTATGCTGTCTCCCGCACCATCATGTATGTCTCGGTGAGTCAACAGCACGCGATGATGAGCGTCCGCTGGCTCCGTCGCCAGATTATGTACAACAAGAAGTATGCCCAGACGTACGGGCTAAGGAAAGGGGAAAAGTGGACCGATGAGCACTGCGAAATTTTTCATGATGTTGAAGACACTCCGATTACTCTGCTCGCGATGGGGATTACAGGACAAATTCGCGGCTTTAACCCGGACGATTATCGACCTGACCTTATCATCATTGACGACGTTCTTAACGAGGAAAATTGCGCGACGGAAGAGCAAAGGAAGAAGCTCGAGGCGCTCATCTTCGGCGCGTTGCTCAACTCCCTCGCCCCGGAAACGGACTGTCCGCTCGCCAAGGCCGTGTTCCTGCAAACCCCGCTCAACAAGCAGGACGCAATCGAAAAGTGCCTCAAGGACCCGCAGTGGAACGGGCGGCGATACGGGATACTCGACTACAGCGACAAAGCGCACCCGGACGGGAAAAGCCGCTGGGAAGCGCGCTGGCCAACGGAAGTCGTATTGCGCGAGAAGCAAGCGGCAATTAACCGCGGACAGTATCATATCTGGATGCGGGAAAAAGAATGTTCGCTCGTCGCAGCCCAGGGCAAAACGTTCGAAATCGAAAAGCTGAAATTCTGGGAGATTCTGCCGCATGGGATGCTGAAGATTATCTCCATCGACCCGGCGAGTTCGGACAGCCCGAAGGCCGACGATTGCGTAGTTATGGCGATTGGGATGATTGGGCCTGATGTGTATGTGATGGCGTATCAGGCGGAACAGGCTATGATGCCAGACATTGTAGCGATGCACTTTTTCAATATGATGCTGGAGTTCTCCCCGATGCGGGCAGCAGTCGAGTCTATCAGCTACCAACGGATTCTTGCGTGGTACCTAGAAGAGGAAATGAAGAAGCGTCGGCTGTACCTGCCGGTAAGTAAGATTCAGGACAAACGGCGCAAATCTGACCGCATTGTGCAAACTCTGTCCGGGCTGGTAAACTTCGGACATTTGCACATTCACCCCTCGATGTCTAAGCTCGTCACCCAGATGGACGAATATGACCCGCTGGATGATAGTCAGCACGACGACATTTTAGATGCGCTTGCTATCGGCATCACGGAATTGACCCCGCACCTGAGAGCGGCAGTAACGATTGACGGGGAATACGAGTTGATAGATGATGAATCCGAATATAAACCTTTACGTGTTGGAGGATGTCCGTGATGGATGAAATGAAGAAACTGCTGCGCTACGGCAGCAAAGAACACGAAGCACTGAATAAGAAGCTCTACCACCGGCTGAAGCTCTCGAAGGATAAGTTCTCGGGGGCGCATGAACAGATGGCTCGGAATGAAGAGCAATTTCGCGCGTATATTCCTGAAAGTGATGCGGATAAACTCCGGAAGACCGCGCGGGAAGGTGGGATGCCTCAGTACACCACAATCGAGGTGCCGTACAGCTACGCGCAGATTCTCGCCACCCACACCTACATCACCTCGGTGTTTCTAAGCCGCGACCCGGTGCTGCAATACGCAGGCCGACACGGCGAATCGCAACAACAGGAACAGTGTGTTGAAGCGCTGATGGCGTATCAAATGCAGCAGGCTATGGTACAAATGTACATCTGGCTGCTGGACCCCGGCAAGTTCGGGTACGGGGTTGTCGGGCATTACTGGGAAGAGGAAACGGTCCGGGTGAAGGAAAAGGCGATGGAACAACCCACCTTCATGGGCCTCCCCATCCCCGGCCTCGAGCCGAAGGAAGTTTGGAAAGAGAAAGAGATTCCCGGCTATGTCGGGAACCGGCTCTACAACGTTCGGCCTCAAGATTTCTTCCCCGACCCACGGGTACCCCTCAGCCAGTTCCAACGTGGTGAATTCTGCGCCCGGTACGTGGAACTCACGTGGGCGGAACTGCACGAGGGCCAACGGAAGGGGAAGTATTTTAACCTCAAAACGCTTCGCGAAAAGGAGCAGAGCAATGCTGCAGGTGACCACGCCGACATCTCCCGTGACATGGGTTCGGATGCGGTGTCGAATCTTCCCAACGCCGACATCGAGCAAACAACCTGGAACTCCGAAAACGAGCAGCGTAACACCTACGTCGTCAAGGGGTATGAAATCTACGTTCGCCTTATCCCCAAGATGTGGCAGCTTGGTACCGGCGACCGCGAAGAAATCTGGATATTCACGAAGAGTTCATCTGGCGTAGTTATCGGGGCACAGCCGCTGCCAAACTGGCACGGGAAGTTTGGCTTTGACATTATCGAGGATGAAGTGGACGGGTATAACCTGTTCACGAAGTCGAGCCTCGAAATGATGAAGCCGCTCAATGATGTGATGAGCTGGTTGGTCAACACGCACTTTTACAATGTTCGGGCAGCCCTGAATAATCAGTTCGTATTCGACCCCTCGATGGTTGTGGCGAAGGACTTTGAGAATCCAAACCCCGGAAAGCTGCTGCGGCTTAAGCCCACCGCCTACGGCCGCGACGTTCGCTCAGTAATCGCTCAGCTCCCGGTGGCCGATGTTACCCGCTCGCACCTGAACGATATGGGAGTTGTGGCGGAAATGATTCAACGTGCGACTGGTGTTAACGATAACATCATGGGGCTGGTGAATCAGGGCGGACGGAAGACGGCAACAGAGACCCGAAGCAGCTCTACGTTCGGTGTGAATCGGCTGAAGACAAAGGCCGAGTACTACAGCGCTATGGGCTTCATGCCGATGTCGCAGAAATTGCTGCAGAACTCTCAGCAGTTCTACTCGCTCGACCGCAAGTATCGGATGGTGGGGAGCCTTGCAGAACAGGCCCCTGACTTCGTGAACGTGACACCTGACAGTATCGCCGGCTTCTTCGACTTTGTCCCCGTCGACGGAACTCTCCCGGTTGACCGCTTTGCACAGGCGAATCTGTGGGCAACTCTACTCGGACAAATGCGTAACTTCCCGCAGGTTATGCAAACCTACGACATCTCGAAGATTTTCGGCTTCGTTGCCGGGCTGGGCGGGATTAAGAACGTCAGTCAATTTAAGCTCCAGGTAATTCCGAATGAACAGGCCCTACAAAACGCTCAAGCGGGCAACAGCATTCCGATGACACCTGGAGCTAACCTTAACGAGCCGGGGCAAATTCCTGGCATGGGCGCAACGGGCTGAGCCGGAAACAGAGGTTGACGAAGGCTCGGTATTTCTATAATTTGGCGAATAGGAGAAGAAATGGAAGAGGAAAACAAAAGCTCCCTCCGGGAGCAGAAGGAGTTGTGGGCAAGCTTGTTGGCCCACGAAGGCTGGAAGATTCTTAGCGGAATCATTCAGGAGCAGGTGGAGAATCGAAAGGATTTGATTTTCTCCCCGCTCGAACGGGCCGATGAGGCGTTTAAGCAGGAGTACTTAAAAGGTGAGGCAGCATTTGGTGAATTGGTCCTCGCCCTTCCGACTACGATGCTGGAACAAGTTCAAGTGGACCTTGACCGGCTGAAAGAGTCTAATTCTGACAAAGGAGATTTAAATGTTTAAGAGAAACTGGTTGTACGGACGAGTTTACCGCAATGAAAACACTGGCGACGGTGGTGACACTGGCGGAGCTCCTGACACGACTGTAGGTCCCGATAATGGCCCTACTAATGTTGACACTGATTGGGCAGGTATTACTAACGATGACGGTGGTTCGTCTGACGACTTTACCCCGGCCGCACCGGATACTCCGAGTGTACCGGCAGTTGAAGCGCCAGTCACACCTCCCGTTACTCCGCCAGTAACACCTGCACCGGCCGCCCCGCCCGTGGAGCCGGCAAGTACTCCAGCACAACCCCCGGTTCAACCCCCGGCTGTTGAGGCGCCTGTGCAACCCGCACAGACACCTGAGCAAGTCGCGCAAGAACTGGAAGCTGCGAGGACTACCTATTTTAATGAGCTGGTACAGGCTTACCAGATTCTCCCCGAGGATGCAGCTCGTCTGCAAACCGAACCGGAGAATGTGCTGCCCGTGCTGGCCGCGAGAGTGCAGATGCAAGTTCTCGATGCCGTTTTCTCTACCCTTCCCCAGCGTGTGCATGCCATGATTGGGCATCACATTCAGGCGACGGAGCGGGAAAAGGCAGCTGAGTCGGATATGTTTACCGCATACCCGGCACTGAAAGAACACCGTGACGCTGTGCTCCGTGTGGGAGCAATGTATCGTGCTGCCAACCCAAAGGCAACACGGCAAGAGGCGATGAAGGCGATTGGCGATTACTGTGTGCAGATGCTTGGTTTACAAGCTCCCGCAGCCGCCGCGCCAGCGCCAGCCGCTCCCGCGAATCCATTTGTCCCGGCTCAAAGTTCGGGCGCAGGCACAGCACCGCCTGCACCTGACGAGTGGGCATTCCTCGATGAAGACTGATTTAAAGGAGTAGTAACATGCCAGCTATTGCAGGTTTACGTGGTACCGGTGACTGGGCAACCGACGAACGCCCAAAGAACTTTCGGGACGCCATTCTCTGGCGCGACCCGAACGGTGTGACCCCGCTGACCGCCCTGATGTCCAAGGCGAAAAGTGCAGGCACCGATGACCCTGAGTTCATCTGGTGGGAAGAAGAACTGAACCAGATTCGTGTGCAGTCCGACTCGACTGGTGCAAGTGCTTCGTCCACAGCCCTGGGCTTGGCCGCCGGTGGTTTGCAACTGGTTCCAGGCGATTTGCTGTTGGTTGAAAAAGCCGACAGCGCTACCTACGACAACGAAGTTGTGGAAGTTTCTTCGGTTACTTCCGACACCGCTATCGTCATCCGTCGTGGTCAGGCAGGCACTACTGCTGCAGCCACCGGCACCAGCATTTATCTGACGAAAATCGGCAATCGGTTTGCTGAAGGTACCGGCGCACCAACGGCCAGCTCTCGCAACCCGACCAAGGTGTACAACTACTGCCAGATTTTCAAGACTGTGTACGAAATGACCCGTACCGCAAGTCAGACGAAAACTCGCACCGGCGACCCGCTGAAGAACGACAAGAAGCGTAAGATGTTCGACCACTCGGTCGCGCTGGAAACTGCTTTCATGTGGGGTGTTCGGAATGAGACGACTGGCGCCAACGGTAAGCCAATGCGCACCACTGGTGGTCTGCGTTCGTTCATCCAGTCGAATGTGAAGATTTTCGCTACAACCCCAACCGTCAATGCGTTCCTGGATGCTCTGTATCCAGTGTTCGACTACAGCGGCGAAGGTGCCGGCGATGAGCGCATCATCTTCGCAGGTAACGGTGCACTGAACAGCTTCAACAAGATGATTGCTGGTAACAGCAACGTCAACGTGGAGTATGGCGGTGTCATCAGCACCTACGGTATGAAGCTGCAGCAATTCGTCACGCCGCAAGGTATTTTCTACATCAAGACTCACCCCTTGATGAACACCCACCCACGTTTCACGAACTCCATGTTTGTGATTAACGGTGCGGGCCTGCGTTACCGTCATCTGATGGATACCAAGGCACAAGAAAATATCCAAGGCAACGACGAAGATACCAAGAAGGGTCAGTGGATTTCCGAAGTTGGCCTCGAGGTCAACCACGAGAAAACCTTTGCCTACATTGGTAACGTAACTTATCCGTAAGCCTGGGTAAGTGATTCTGTAATTTGTGGGACGGTGATTATTTTAATTTCCGTCCCATTTCTCGGAGGGCGTTATGAAAAACCCTTTAATTGTAGTAGGAATACCGAGTGGGCCTGACTGGAAGGCTGACTTTGCACTAAGCGTAGTAGGTCTGGTGGCAGCTGCAACACGGCCGCTGATTGGTGGAGGGCGCATCGAAATGCTGCGCATTCACAATACCAAAGGGAGCATTCTTCCGAAAAGCCGGGAGATGCTGGTGAAACTAGCGCAAAAGGAGGGTGCAACGCACTTGCTGTTTGTAGACTCGGACCAGACATTCCCCGCCTACTTACTGCATCAGTTGCTACGTCATGATAAAGACATTATTGCAGCGAATTGCGTTACGAAAGTTATTCCGGCTAATCCTACCGCGAGGCAGTTTTCTGAAACAGAGTTCGCGGGTACGCTGGTCGATTCGCGAGAGAAGTCGGGTATCGAGAAGGTCTGGCGAGTAGGGACCGGGGTGATGCTGATTAAGATGAGCGTGTTTGACCGCATTGCTCAGCCTTGGTTCCCCATCACCTGGAACGAAAGCCTGCAGGATTACACCGGCGAGGATTGGAACTTTTGCCAATCCTGCCAAGAAGCTGGCATTGACATCTGGATAGACCACGATGTTAGTAAGCAAATCGGACACATCGGTGTCTTAACCTACGACATATCCCACCAAGGAGATTCAAATGAGTAAAAGTGCAGCGTTTGAGAATGCCCTTCTGAAACTGCTTTTCAATGGCGACGCGATTGCTAATCTTGCCGACGATGCCGGAACCAGCCCGCTGACGAACCTGTACGTGAGCTTACATACGGCTGACCCCGGCGATGACGGTAACCAGTCTACCAACGAAATCGGCTATACGAGTTACGCTCGCGTGGCAGTTAGCCGCGACACCGATGGCTGGACTGTGACCGACAGTGTTGTAAGTCCTGCAGAAGACATCGCCTTCCCGGTTGGGACGGGCGGTTCTGGAACTGCCACACACTTCGGGGTTGGTACAGCGTCCAGTGGCGCCGGTGTCTTACTGTACTCCGGGGAAATTACTCCAAACATCGTTTGCGGCAGCGGTGTTACCCCGTACCTGACGACCGAAACAGTAATTACCGAAGATTAATCGTTTAGGTCTGCTAGGAGCTTGTCATGCCTAAGGCATTGATGGTAAACGCGTATCAGATAGTAAACCCGGGAGATGTCTCGACTCACTATCAACTCCCTGCAGGGGGAAATGGGGTTGCCGGGGCTGCCGAGGGTAGGCATCAGCTGCAGCATCTGGTTGCGGCGGATATCAGTGAGCTTCGGGTAGGGCGAACTGTAGCAGGCTCCGGTAACGTTACCGTAACTACCCGGAAAAACGGGGTGGCGACAGCGCAAGTAGATGTGTTTGATGGAAGCGTTACTGGTGCCTACGTAGGGTCAGGAAGCAGCTCTTTCGCCGCAAACGACCTGTACTCGCTGTCAACCTCCGACTCCGGGACAATGCCTACTATCGCTTGGTTTGGGCATTTGATAGAACTGGGGTCAGGCTACGGTGGCTATTACGGAACCGACACTTGTAACGTAAACTGGAGTGGGGCTACCCGCTATGTTCCCCCTTTTGGGGCGGCTTCAGTTAGTTCTATATCGGCGCGTATTGCTGCCCGTATTCGAGGCTTCACCCATGTTAAGGGTATCCACACAGCAGTAACTGCTAACACTCGGACAACCCCCACAACAGTAAGAGTTGTTGTGAATGGGGTAACGCAGGATAGTCATGTTCTCGCGGCCGGTGTGACAGGTAACTTTTCGAAAGCTCTTGACATCCCATTAAGTGATGGAGATGATTTACGGCTTGAGGTGGACGGTGGTGTAGATGTAACGTCTATGACAATAGCACGTATGCATCTGCTGATGACCTCTGACACTAACGAAGTTGACCTCGGTGGATATGGAGCGACTAACTTTAGCACAACCCCGCAGTATGTGCACTTGGGTGGGGTCGCTACAAGTTCGTCAGCATCCGCCACCGGGCGGGGGGTGCCCATTGGATACTCCGGCGAAATTAGAAACCCTCGGCTATATGTTGCCTCTACCGGAGGCAATACGGTTACTGCAAACCTGAAAAAGAACGGCGTTACAGCGCTGACGGTGACGGGTGTGGCAGCGGATGGCTGGATTGAAAACACTGTAGATACCGTTGGGTTTGGTCCCACTGATGAGTTTTACTGGGAGGTTTACACCAGTTCAGGTACAGCAACCGTTCAGCAGATGTTCGCTACGGTGAGCAACGTGCAGGTAAGCCGTTTTGCCGACGGGACATCAAGCGGGGAGGCAGAAGGTGATGCTGTTGGTCGGGCCGATACAGCAGCTACCGGAACAAGCTCTGGTAGTGGACAGGCTAGTGCGGCAGCGATTGTATTCGAGCCGGCAGTTGGGGAGGCAGAAGGCGCGGCAACCGTTGCAGGTTTTGGTTATGGGCGAGTTAACACTGTCGGCATTGCCGATACGGGAGCATTTGCCCAAGGCGCCGGCAGCACCATCGGTATAATCAACGGTGCCGGACTTAGTTTCGGCTCAGCTCAAGTGGATGGGCATGGGGAGTCAGGTGCAGCAGCGCAAGGCATAGCTTTAGCTTCGGCTCGGGCTGCAGCAGCAGCAAAGCAAGTTGGCTGGCGCCGGGGTCGGCGGCTTTCAGGAAGTTGGACAAAGCAAGGAGCGGATATATGACACGGGACCAAGTAGTGGCGCTGCTGGTGCAGCGACTGAATAATCGAACTGACCTCGAAACTAGAATTATCTCCGAAATGCAGCTGGCGCAATCAGTGCGACTAGAGCAGAACGGGGAATTCTACCCTTGGTTCCTCGTTACGGAATATGCAACGGAGATGGCAGAAATCGGGGAACCCCGCATACCTGCCCCTGACGACTTCCTGATGGAGCTTGAGGAGAATGGACTGTGGGTGGAGGACGCGGAAGGCAACTGGAAGCTGCTTACGAAAGGCGATGAGGATGACCTGCAGGTTGCCTTGGGCAATTGCACCGGGCTACCGCAAGCCTACGCATTTTCCGGCGAGCATTTTACCCTGTTTCCGACGCCCAACGAAAACTACAACATCCGTATGCGGTACAATGCAGCGCAGCCTCTCCCTACCACGAACATTGAGAATGCTTGGCTGAAGTATGCTCCCGACTTGGTGATGGGGGAAGTGGGTGAAGCGGTGGCAGCTATACACATGCAGAATCCAACGCTTGCTGCAGAATTTACAAAAGCGAAGGTTGCAGCCTGGGCTCGGCTGCGACTTGTACACGAATCAAGAAGTCACACGAACCGCGAATATTCGATGGGAGGGGATTAAGATGCCGGTTGAATCAGCTAGTTTTATCAAAGACCTGAATGCGGACTATCCGCAGTCGGGCAATCCGAAGGCGGAGGGGGATAATCATATCCGCCTGTTGAAGGCTATTCTTTTGGCCTGCTTCCCGAACCTGGGCGGGGCGATTCTCCGCAAAGTGGATAAGGAAACGGACTACACCGTAGTTGAAGGCGATACGACAGTTCTTTTCAACTGCACCGAAGAACTTGAACTTTCGCTAAGTGCTGCCGCAACACTTACCAGCTCCCACATGTTCTCGGTATATGCAAATGGAGGGGATGTAACGATTACCCCCGACAGCCCTGAACAGATTAACGGAGCAAGTTCGTTGGTTGTGCAGGATGGGGCCTATGTGGTGGTGTACTGCACAGGTGCAGGGTTTATCTCTATTCAACTGAAGGACCCGGTTAATGAGTCGATTAAGGTTGATGGGTTGTATCTGAGCCTGTCCAGTACGAACCCCGCGACCAGCCTGGGCTATGGCACCTGGGAAGCCTTCGGGACAGGTCGCGCACTTGTCGGCATTGACCCTGCGAATACGCTGATGGATACGGCCGGTGAAACTTTCGGGAGTGCGAATGCCGTTGTCGTGGAGCACACGCATACGATGGAAGCGGGTGGAACTCACCAGCATGCCTACACGGACCCGCGAGACGGCTCGACACCGCTAGGGGGCAGTGCGGGTTCCGGCAACTCCAAAAAGTTTGTAAATGCAAACGGAGGTAACACCCCCACCGGAGGGACCCATTCTCACACTATTGCAAATGCTGGCGAAGCTGGCACCAATAAAAACTACCAACCCTCCGTTGCCATTTATATCTGGAAGCGGACAGCTTAGGGGAAAAGCATGCTAGAGCAATTGCCAGACAAATTCGTACAAATGCTGAACTATGTTCCATTTGTAACGCTTGCGATAAAGGGCGAGCCGACGCCACTCACGACGCGGCTTATTGAAACAGGAATTATGTCGGTAATTGCAGGGTTGGGGAGTATCTACCTTGCCGTACCGCTTTTACAGAAAGACATCGAGGTGCTGAATGCAAGTGTTCAGCGTGTCGATGACCGTGTGGAGAAGATTGACCAAAAGGTGGAGAAACTCCGCGAAGATTTATATGCACCTAGAGGGGGGATGAAATGAGAACCATTGTTAAGCCATTATGGGTTGAAATCGCACTTAACTATCTCGGGCAGAAGGAGATTCCCGGAAAGAAAACTGCGCCTTTCATTGAAAAGGCGTTGGTGCTTATGGGTGCTTGGTGGCGAGACGATGAGACCCCTTGGTGCGGGGTAGGCCTTGGGGCAGTGATTCGAATGGCCGAGCTTAACCCCCCGAAAGCGTACTACCGCGCACGGGCTTGGCTTGATTGGGGGAAGAAGCTCGCACTGCCAGCCTACGGTTGCGTGGTAATTTTCGAGCGCGGCGGTGCTGGGCACGTGGGGCTAGTTGTGGGTGTGGATACCCGCAATCGGCTGATGGTACTCGGCGGCAATCAGAGCAATGCCGTGACCATCGCGCCATTTGACCCCTCCCGCGTGTTGGGGTACCGTTGGCCGCTGGACACCCACTACCCCCTGCAGTACAACTTGCCGAAGTACGGTGAGGGCTTAGGCGCAAGCTCTAAGAACGAAAAGTGATTAAGTACCGGGCGGGGTATAAATACCAGCTCGTGGAAGACTATGGGCTGTTTTTAGATAAGGCTCCCGAAAAGCTTATCATAACTCGGTTTATCACATTCGAAACTTCAGGGTTTCTGCACATCCGGCAGGATTACGCTTGGGATGGTCCAAGCGGTCCGACTATCGACACTCCCGATTTCATGCGAGGGAGTCTTATCCATGACGCCCTGTACCAGCTTATGCGGATGGGGTACTTAAGCTCGAAAGAGTGGAGGAAGTTTGCGGACTTGCTGCTGGAGCAGCTCTGCATTGAGGACGGAATGCCAAAGGCCCGGGCGCTTTACGTGTACACGGCGGTTCGGCTGGCCGGCTTGCCCTCTGCAACAGAACCTGAGCGGCCTATTCTGCACGCTCCTACGATTTGCACTTGAGGTGAATTATGCCAATTTTTAATGTCAGCGATTTAGGCGCAGTGGGGATTGTAAAGGATGTCCCCCCGCATACCCTCCCCCCGAATGCGTGGAGCGACGGGCTGAATGTGCGGTTTTTCGACGACTGTGCGGCCAAGACGACCGGGTATTTCCAGGTTTTCGGTGACCCCGACATTACCCCTTACGGGTTGTTCTCACTCGCCAGCGATAACAAGTATAACTGGATTTATGCCGGACTCGAAAAGGTGTATGTCTTTGACGGTACTGACCATATCAACATCACCCGGCAGGAAACTGAAGTCGACGTTAACTATACGGGGACAGTGAATGACCCTTGGACCGGGGGGATTCTTGGCGGAGTGCCTGTGCTGAACAACGGGGTGGATGCTCCACAAATGTGGCTACCTGCGACCACCGGCACGAAACTGGCCGAGCTGTCTAATTGGCCAGCCGATACGACCTGCCGGGTTATGCGGGTTTTCAAGAGCTATCTTATCGCGCTGGACGTAACGAAGGATGGCGATAGATTCCCGCAAATGCTGAAATGGTCCCACCCGGCCGACCCCTTTGCAGTTCCCAGTTCGTGGGATGAAACCGACCCGACACTTGACGCCGGGGAATACACCTTCAGCGATGGCTCCGGGTTTGTGATTGATTGCCTGCCGCTTGGCGACAACAACATCATCTACCGAGAGGATTCGGTATGGGCGCAGCAGTTCATCGGCGGGATTGACATTTTCAGGTTCTCGAAGCGATTCGGAACCTTCGGGGTGCTGAGTCCAAACTGCGCGACAGAGTTTCTTACTGGCCGGCATCTTGTACTGGCTCAAGGCGACATTGTCGTACACGATGGGATAAGTGCAACGAGTGTGCTGAACAAGAAGTGGCGTCGGTGGCTGAGTGCTAACGTTGACCAAGCGGCGGTAAATAAAAGCTTTGTCGTGACGAACCCGAACCGCGAGGAAGTCTGGATTTGCATTCCCGTCGACGGAGCGGAATTCCCCAACTTTGCCATTATCTGGAACTACCGCTCTGGAGCTGTCGGGTATAAGGACATCCCGGAAGTGAGTATGATTTCCAGTGGTATTGTTGACCCAACGATTCAGGAAGACTGGAATGACCCCGAACCCTGGGATAGCGATACAACTGCTTGGGGTGAATTGCTGTATAAGAGCTCTGAGCGCGGGATGCTGATGGCGAGCGTCGGGGAAAGCAAACTTTACAAGGCTGACCAGTCGACCGAAAACGATACGGCTACGCAGAGTAGTTTCTTGCAGCGCACTGGTATCGGGATACCCTTCAAACAGGGTATGCCGCCAGACTTTACCAGCTACAAATTCATTCGCGGTATTTGGCCTCGAATTGAAGGTACGCTTGGCGGGGTGGTAAGGATTCGCGTGGGAACGCAGAATGTTATCAACGGTCCGGTGACGTGGGGACCTTACCAAAACTTTACCATTGGCTCGAACCAGCGGGTTGATGTATTGCTAAGCGGAAGGTTGTTGGCCATCGAACTTGCCTCGAATACGACCATCGAATGGCGCTGGTATGGGTACGAGCTCGATGTCGAGTTCGGGGGGAACTTCTAATGTACCAGCCTAATACGCCGCCGGAAGACCCGAAAGATATTAAGCTGTATCTGCAAGAAGAGCTAAATCTGATTGCGGCAGCTATGCAGCTGGGCATTTCCCGGCACGTTGAATTTCTCCACACCGCCCCGGCCAGACCTCGTGAGGGGATGGTGCGCGGGGCGGATGGAACTGATTGGAACCCCGGTTCCGGAAAGGGTGTTTATGTCTACTACAACGCAAGCTGGAACAAGCTCGGTTAAGACACTGTACGAGGGTGCGGAATGCTTCCAAGTCGCTGGCGATACGATTGCCTCGGCTTGGCCAGACCTCGAGCCCTTCGTGTTCAAGTGGGTTACTGTGTCTGACGGAAAGCTGCAGCCGCAAGATGTATTTAAGCTTATCTCCGAAGGGCTCATGACAGCCCTAGTTATCCATACTGAAGGGGAGATACATATTGTAGCTTTAACCGAATTTGTGCAATATCCACAGGCAAAGACACTGCGTCTGGTCGGCTTTGCCGGGAAAAATCCGCTGCTTACCTTGAAATTTATGCCAGCCGTAGAGGACTGGGCAAGGGCAAACGGGTGCGACGAACTGGAGACCTTCACCACGCACCGGGCAAAAGCGCTAATGGAACGGATGGGTTTTGAGGATGCGCCCTTTGTGTATATGCGCAAATGCCTCTTTAACCTTCACTGAAAGGAATTACAATGCCAATACATCAACCAGTTTTAGGTCCAAATGGATACCTCTCGGGGTTGGGGAATAACCCACTGGCGCCCATTTGGGGTCAAAATTCGATGGGCCAGATGCAGCAACCGATGCAGGCTCCTCAACCGGACCTCGCATCAAAGGCGTTGCCGGTGTACTCCCGCCCGGCGCCAGAAATGAGCCAAATGCCTCAGCCCGGCTGGCAGGGTCCGCAGGGTGGGCTTGGCTTAGCTGATATTCTCGACGGGCCGCAGTTTGGTCAGGGGCAAAGCGCTTCTCCCGCTCAAAGCGCCCCACCAGTTGCTGGCCCGTCCCCTAAACCTCAACAGAATTTTGACGCACTCGGTCAAAACCTGATGTCGCAAATTTTGGGGAAATAACATGAGAATTTTTCTACATGAACCAGAATTTTTCACGCCGCCGCTGAACAAGCTGAATCGTCGACTCTTTAAAGGTAGTGGCGGGGGAGGCAGCAGCACACAAACCGTGCAGAATTACTCCCCGGAAGAGGCCGCAAACCGCTCGCAGATTCAGAATACAGCGGAACAACTGTATAAGCAAACTGCAAAGAAAATCGGGGAATCTCCGTACCCAGGTGCGCAGGTTGTCCCCCTGAATCAGGACCAGTTAACGGGGCAGAATCTGACGCGGACTGCCGCTAATACGATGGCGAGTCAGTACTTGCCGCAACTAGGCGAAGCGACGAAGTTTGGCCTGAGCGATGTGCTCGATGTCAACAGCAATCCGTACCTGCAGTCGGCGATTTCAGCCAGCGTCCGTCCGATTACCGAAAGCTATACTGACGCCGGCGGCGTGATGAGCTCAATTCGGAATAACTCTATCGCCAATGGTGGGCAGGGGAATTCGACTCGGCAGGGTGTGGCTGAGGGTATCGCGGCGGGGCGTTATGCGCAGGCAATCGGGGATACTGCAAGCCGTGTTACATCAGATGCCTACGGCAAAGGCCTGGATACATTCAGTCGGATTTACGGGCTTACCCCGCAAACTATGCAGGCGACGACAATGCCCGGAACTGCCTACGGCGCTGTTGGGCAGCAGAATCAGAACATGGCGCAAGCTCAAGAAAACTATCTGGGCGACAGTCGGAACTGGGACCTGAACAGCGGCTGGATTCCGTTGCAAAACTGGGCGAATATCGTCTACGGGGCGGGGAGTTCTGGAAGCACAACCAGCACCTCGGGAAGCGGAACTCAAAGCGGTGGTGCTGCAGGCGCACTTGGTGGCGCGATGTCCGGCGCACAGCTTGGTAGCATGTTTGGTCCAATGGGTACTGGCATCGGTGCAATCGGCGGCGCAGTACTTGGCGGATTATTCTAGGAGAACAGTATGGATTTTTCAATGTTAACGGCAGCACTGCAAGACCCGAACTCGCCACTTCGGATGCAGCTGTTAGATAATCTGGCGATGAGCCCCCTCGACCCGGCGGCAGCTTTTCAGCAAGCACAACAGGAAACGCTGCAGATGCAAAAGCAGAGCCTTCCGCAGTTCGCTCCGCAGGGGCCGCAAGGGCCGGACTTCACTGCGATTCTGGACGGGGAAGCTTCAGCTCCTGGCGGCGGTGGTTGGGTACCTCCACAAACGGCTTCGGCAACACAGCCTGAACAACCCGCTGCTGACCCCGAGAAGGAAAAGGCTGAGAAGTACAAGAAGATGTTGGAGGGCGTAGGAAGTATGCTTGGGAAGCGGGAGAAGCAGACCTATCCTGGCGCACCCTCAGCCGGCGGTAATAACTGGCGAGGCTTCACTGCTGCCCAGTTCCAGACGCCCAACGTTACAACCCTGCCTTCGCTGGCAGCGCTACTCGAAGGGAGGCAATAATGGCTACGTTTCCAGTACAGCCAGGGATGGCTGACATCCTTGACAACCCGAACGGGGCGATGATGGCTGCGCCTCCCCAAAACCCGCAGGAAGTCGAGGGGCGGAAGAAGGCTTGGCAGCATGTGCTTGACGACCCAAACGTGAAGAGCTCGATTCTGCGTATGGGGCTGAACTTGCTGCAGGGTCGGGAGCAGGGGGAAAGCACAATGCAGGCGGTAGGGCGGACCGGTCTTGACGCTATGGATTTCTACGGCTTTAAGACGGAGCTTGACCGCAAGCGGGAAATTGACGAACGTGCGCTGCAAATGGATGAAAAGCGGACGAATGCTTCAGTAGCCCGGGATGAGTCACTCACCCGCTCGACCGACCAGCAAACCGGTCAGCGGACGGTGGAATTTAAGGAATGGGAATCGCAAGCGGAAATTCGTAAGGGTACGGCGCGGCAGCAATATCAGAACCTGGTTACGCAAGGTAAAACGGCGGAAGCGCAGGCGCTGAAAGCGCAGTTTGAAGCTGATGAAGCTAAGCGTTTTCAGGACTACAAAGCCGCTAACCCCGACGCAGTTAATGCTTCGTATCAGGCAACTCTTGATTTGCCGAAGGCTGAGCTTAAGGCAACGAATGCTCGGGCGAATGCGAGTAATGCGAGTGCAGCAGCTAGTATGGAAAATGTTACAGCAAGTAAAGAAGGCCGCGAAGCTACCCCTGCTTGGATTGCAGCCCTGCCGGATGAAGAGGCTCGACTGTATGCGATGGCTAATAAGGATGTTAAGACGCAAGCTGAAATCAACGCTGACATTTTGGCCGGTGCGCATAAGTACATCACGACCAGTAGCACTAGGGGCTCGGCAGATTTGAGCGGTTTCGAGGGTATGGCGGATTCACTAATTACGCAGTGGAGTTCGCTTGACCCTAAAGAGCAATCTAAGTATAAGCACTTCGACGACTGGGTGAATCAGACGCAACAGATGACCGTCGGGAAGAGCGCTGGTACTGTGCTTGCAATTGCAAAGCAAAAGCTGGCAGCAGGTGGCGGAGCTTCAGCAAGCACGGGAATCCCGCTGGCTCCGCAAGACCCAAGTCAGCGGGTTGAGGGACAGGTATACACAAATCAAAACGGCCAAAAGGCTAAATGGACAGGTAAAGGATGGGTACCCCAGTGAAGACACTTTCGGACGCGGAGTTTTTTGGCCAGTCCTCGCAGCAACCTCTAACCGACGAAGAATTCCTCAAAGCCCCGGCACCCGCAAAGGTGCTGAGTGATGAGGAATTTTTTGGCGCTTCAGAGCCTGCAAAGACTGATTTGTTCAGTGTGGAAGGGGCGAAGAGCCTCGGAACAGCTGTAGTGGGGGCCGGGAAGAATATCTGGCAGAATGCGGAAGACTTGATAACGCGGCCGAAACCGCTTGATACCGAAGGCTTCACCGGGCTGACCCGGGAGCAGAACTTGCAGATTCGGGCACTCGTCGATTCTGGAATTCCCTTCCAACAGGCATACACGCAAGTCTACGGTGCGGCCGAAAGCCTGCGCAACACTGAGATTATGTCGCATGATACGCAGATGGCAGCGCAACGAAGCGCGATGCAGAACGAACTGCAGGATGCTTTGCCGGCGAATCCGAGTGAACCGCTTCGGCATGCGCAGGGGGTTGCAACGAGCGTAGCGACAATGGCTCCGGCAATCGCTGCTGGTGTGGCGACGAAGAGTCCAGCTGCGGCGTTGTCAATTGCGGCACCGCTGGAAATGCTACCGGCATACGGGGAATCCCGGGATGAAGGTTCCGGTCACGAACGTGCGCTGGTCTCGTCAGGCCTGCAGGCAGGTGTTGGTACGGCGTTTGAGCTTTCCCCGATTGGTGGGTTGATTAAAGACCTCGGGCAAGAAGCCTTCGGCAAAATGCTGATGAAGTATGTCGGCCGGGAGCTGATGACGGAAATTCCTACGACCATTGTGCAGGAAGGAATTAAGCAAGCCATCGACACGCCCGACAAACCGCTGGGACAATTCCTCGAAGAGATGGGAGCGAGCGTCGTCGACACGGCGATACAGACTCCATTTGCAGCAGTGCTTGGTGGCGCGACGGCGAAGGGAATTGATGCTCTGTTGCCCCAACGAACGGAACCTGAGCTGCCGATGGAAAATCCCATCGACGGGCTGGAGACAGAACTGGCCACGGCCACAACTGCCGGCGATAAGGAAGGCTCAGAGGTTCTGCAAAATATTCTGAATGAGCTGAACGCTGAAGGTGATTTAACGGGACGGTCATTAAATCAATCAACGTCCCAAGATTTACCGGACCTCCCACCCGACCGCGAAGCCCTTATCCAGTTGCCTGACCCGCTGGCAGACGAAGAGCTGGCGGTGCAAGTCCAAGCGGCACAGGTGCAGAAAGTCTTGCCTTTCGGCGAGGCGAACGATGGGACCAGTGCGGTGGGTGTGGACCAAGCTTTAAGCTCCGACGCGCAAATTGGGAACACGCTGAAAGTGCGGGTGAATGCGGAGAATTATGAGCCGAACCCAAACGATGCGGTTCCGAGAAGTCAGCGTCGTATTGCCTATGGACCAGCGGAGCAGGTCGGCCAGCCCCTCGGTAAAGTCAAAACAAAGCCGGCTACGTATGTAATCGGAGAGCCTACTGCGGACCGCAGCGACGATGTACTGGCAGGCTATCACGAGCTGTATGAAAAGCTCCGTCAGGATTTCATGCCCGATGCAACGATTGTGCTGGCAAATGAAACGCAGAGCACCCGGCAAGCGGTGGGTACGACGCAGAAACTGGCTAGTGGGGAATACCTCATTATCCCAGCTTTCGTACGGAACTTTTCAGCAACTGAAGAAGGTACACTCAATGCCGGCAGTTTTAACAAGCATACCAAAGCGAAAGCTTTCTATAATGTCTACCATGAGTTTGGACATGCACTTACGATGCACCGCTTCCTTGAAGGCGTGGCGCCGGAAGTACAATCAGCGTTTACCCTCGAACAACGGCAGGGAAGAATAAGCGAAGAGGTTATCGCGGGGTTGAATCCGGAGCAAGCTGAGCTGGCGAAGGAATACAATCAACTGCGGGCGCAAATGAAAACGCAGTCGGCGGAGTGGTTCCAACAGCACTGGATGTCCCCGGCGATGGCAGTGCAGCGGCAACTGGTCAAGGCAATGGGTGGGTACTCGGGGATGAATGCGGAGAGCTTTGTTCGTCGCGTTGTCTCGAATGGGAATAAGGACATCGCAACGCTTCGGGCACGGATGGCTGTAACACGGGTGCCGGAAGAGCGGCAGGCGATTTCGCAGCAAATTGATGAATTGACGAATGCGCTGGTTGAGGACTATCTGAGTTTCGACGAGTTCATGGCTGAAAAGATGGCCAGGTATGCGCATGAGAAAGGACTCGGTAGGGATACTGCCCTCGGCAAGGGGGAGTACTTCAGCGGCGGAATTAAGCATGTTGAAGCGGAGGAAAAGGTTCGGCAGCAGCTTATGGGTTCGACGCTGGAAAAGGTGCAGAACTCGTTGCGGAAGCTTTTCATTGCGCTGAAAAAGGGGCTAAAGCTCGACAATGGGCAAACCTGGCGGATTTCGGCCGGGACCAGCTTTGAGGCCTGGATACAATCGCTCGGGAAATTGAGCCAGCTGGTTGCGCCGCAGGAATTCGCCTCCTCGGTAAGTGGGGAAGTAAAGGAGGCTCTGGATAAGGCGAAGGACACTTTGCCTATGACTCGCGACAATTACATGGCGCAGAAACTCCGTAAGGCTGTGACCTTCGGTAGCTTTAGCGTGAAGCAAAAGCAAGAGCTGTATAAGTTGATTCGCGGTAACGACCTGAACACGGCTCACCTGCGCATGGTGGAGATGCTTAAAATGCGGGTCCGGAAGCAGCTTGACACCGACCCGCAGAACGGCGCCCGGACAGCAGGGGCAGAGGAGGCTCAACAGAAAGAAGCTATTGCGGCTTGGGTGAAGCATCGCGAGCGGAGCCCGTTTTTCAAGGCTTGGTTTGGTGACTGGGAGAATGACCCGGCGAATGCAAGTAAAGTGGTCACGGCGAGCGGTCGTCCGCTGGTAATGTTCCACGGAACGAAGGCTGATATCCACACTTTCAATAGCGGAGATATTGGTGCGCACTTTGGTGATTTACTCGCCGCACATGCCCGACTGTATAGGTCAGCCCCGGAAGAAGTTCACGCCCGGATTGCACTTGATGAGTTCCGGGGACAACGGAATGCCGTAGGCGGAGATACTATGCGGCCGCAAGATACTGGGATGAACATTATTCCAGTGTATCTGAACATCCGCAATCCGCTGGAACTCTCCGAAGTCGGGGCTATTCATATCTGGAGAACTCCAGTAGATTTGGCCCTGCATTTGCAAGGTCTCGGTGTTCTTTCGCCGGTGCAGGTTGAAGCTGTTCAGCGGAATGGGGAAGACTTCTCAACCCTAAAGAGCATTCTGCAACACTTGGGCTATGACGGGATTAAGTACGAGAATGACGTTGAGGGCGGTACGAGTTGGGTTGCCTTTGACTCAGCGCAGGTTAAAACAGCGAACGCTACCTTTAACAGCAACGACTCCCGCATTCACATGCAAACCGACATTGACCTCACCACGGCGACAGGTCTGGAAATTGACACGCTTTCCCGGACGCTGGAAAAGTACGAAAACATGGGGTTAACGGGGAGGGCGCTGAATTGGCTCGCCCGAGCACAGTATTCACTGTTGCAACTCCAGCAAATTTCGTGGCTACACCCCGAGTTCTATTTCCTTGAGCAGATGGCCAACGCGTCAAGTCAATACAATGCTGCGAAGTCCCGGCTGCAGGCCCTGGGTGAAGGCATTGCAAAAGACTGGCAGATGCTGGGGAAGGAGGCCGATGCGAAGTTGAATCGGGCGCTTGAAAAAGAAGCCGATGGAGGGGTGCATTGGACAGCTTTGCAACGAGATGAAACTGGCTGGAAGCACGTTATGACAGCGGAAACGGTGGATAAGCTGAAAGAGGCTGGCATTGACATCAACACGCGGCAGGGGAAAAAGGCAGCGGAAATTTATCTGCGGAGTAAGAATGCGCTGTTGCAGCATACGGAAGCTGCGCAGATTGTTCTGGCCCGTCGGCTGGGTGTGGCGGTACAGGAACAGTCGGAATTCCTTGTCAAACTGAACGAGTTGAAGAAGGCTTTCGCCTCGATTCGGGAGACACCATTTTTGCCTCGGGGAGATTATGGCGAGTGGGGGCTAGTGGTGTATGAGCAAAACGGGCTGGAGCGCAAGGTTGTGTATCGCCAGATGTTCGAAAGCAACAGGGAATGGGAGAAAGCCCGGGAGCTGTTGGAAAAGAATCTGAAGCCTGGGCAGAGGGTTCGGACCATCGCTAACTTGACCGACGAAAAACGGGCTTTACTTGCACTCCCCCGCGAGTACGTGGATGTAGCGGCGGAAGCGCTGGATATGACGCAGGAACAACGGGATACGCTGTATGACCTGTTGCACCCTGTGAAAGAGGACAAGCTTCTGGCACCATACAGCAAGGCGATTGAGAAGATTTCGGGAGGAAGCAAAGACCGGATGCGGAACTTTGCTGACTTTATCTGGCACAACTCGACGCTGATTGCCCGGACGGAAGCTCTTGCATCCTTCAACAAGGCCGAACAGTCGGCGCGGCAAATGCTTGCAGAGGTGGACAAAACTCCGATGCGCGCAGGTCCCCGCCGCAGACTGCTGCAGGACATCAAGCGCGCTCAGAAGTACATGGCCATTACCAAGGATTACATGATGGCGCCCCCGAACGAGATGTATGCGGCCCGGAGCTTTGTAGCAATCGTGTACCTGTGGGGCGGAATAAAGACAGCGCTGCTGAACCTCACCGGCATGGTTAGTACGTGGGGAGCTTTGACCTCGAAGTACGGGGAGCTGGCAGGTGATGCGGCGATGCTCAAGGCGAATAAGCAGCTCGGGGTGTTGGTGAGTGGGAAGGGTAAGATTGCTCCGGAAATTGCGAAAATGTACGAGCGTGCGATTACTGAGGGTTTTTTAGTGCAGAACTACGCAGCGCATTTAGGGGCAGCGGCAACGGCTGGAGTAACTCGCCGGATGACCAACCGGAGCCGCTGGGCTGCCGACACGCACCGAGGTCTGCAGTGGGTAGCGGATGCAGGGATGGCGCCGTTTACGATGACCGAGCAATACGCCCGGCGAATCACCTTCCTTGCAACCCTGAATGCGGCAATGGCGGAGGCGAAGAAAAACAACGCCGGGGTGAATCTGGAGAGTTTGTATCAGGAGGCGGTGAAGCAAACGGACTTGCTGCAGAATAGCTACACACTCGCCAATCGCCCGAAGTTTATGCGAGGGGGCGGGAGCCTTGGCGGTCTGTTGCCGCTGTTCACCATCTTCTTCTCGTTCGCAGTGCATCTTGCTTGGCACTCGACCGGGGGGTATAACCTGGGTAAGCAGCGTCGGGTGGAAATGCTCGGAGCGGCGAGAGACAAAGGCGCGATTAATCACACACAGCGAGTTTTGCTGGTGCTGTTGCTGCTCGGTGGTTATGAGGCCCTTCCGTTCTCCGGGAATCTTCTTGATATCCTCGACGCCGTGCTGATGTCGATGACAGGGAAGAGTGCCCGGCAACACCTACGCGAGGGGATAAAACAAATCCCGGCGCCCGAAGGCTGGCATTGGGTGAATGACCCCCGGTGGTGGAGTAAGGGTATGGGCGGCGATGTGATGGGAGTGGATGTTAGTGGAAGCTTGGGTATCGGTAATCCGGTGCCCGGAACTGACATCGTGAACTCGCATCCGGAAACGCCAGAGGAACTTGCCGGCCGGGCGCTTCTAACCTCGACAGGGGTGACGGGAAGTTTGATTAAAAACCTCGGCGAAATGGCTATTAACCTCGGGCAAGGGAAGAGCATCGAACAGAACATCCAGCGGTTCCCCGGCATCGTCGGTTCAGTTAGCTCCGGAATGGAGTGGATTGATAGCGGCGAAGTCAAGGGCCGGATTGGGGAAACTATCTACGAACCCTCAGTTGCGGAAGGGGCTGCGAAGATAGCTGGGTTTACTCCAAGCGGGCTGAACAAGACCCGAGAAGAAAACTGGGCCCGAACCGAAGCCGTGATGTACTGGACGAAACAGCGGGAAAACCTGCAGGCGGCGTGGAGTCAAGCCCGCGATGCCGACGACCGCGAAGCGCTGGCGGATGTCGAGTCGCGGATTGAGGAGTTTAACGACTCGGTGGTGGATGTGAAAATGCGGCTGCAGAAATGGCAACTGCACAAGAGCTACCGAGCTCACCTCGATGCCCAACGCAAGCGGGAACTCGGTATTGTGCCGAAAAACGCTAGGAACCTTGCGGCGGGAGTTTCCGAGTCTTTCGCTGACGAGGAAGAGTAATAGGCTGCGCGTCGGGGCGGTGGGGGCAATCGTGCAGGCGTTCGCACTTCACCACCCCCTCGCGGTAGCGCAGTCGCCAGTACCGGATAGTCCTCACAGAGAAGCCAAGAAAGTCGGCAAGATTCTGTGAGGTCTCCCTGCGGGTTTGTCGGAGATACTCGTACGGACAGCAAACCTTCTGACAGTTAACCACGAACCGAAATGCACTCTCAGGTTTGTACGCCACCTAGACCCCCTTTAACGACATACTGCTCGTTCCCCTGTTGTTGGTAATGTACGAAGCCCGCTTGTACAGCCCCGCGCAACGAAGCCTCGAAATCGTTGAAGCTAAGTGTGCGGACGAAGTGTTTGAAGAGGGTGTTTTTGGACACCCGACCGTGAGCCTGGACGTAGGCTGTAATGTCGGTAGTGCCTTTTGTAATTTTGTCCTGACCGATGCGGAGGAATACCTTCGGCATGTCTTGCTCGAGGGCGCTGATGCTCTCGGCGCTGAACTCGAGGTCTGCGGCAGTGATTTCGAGGGTGTTGCGTTGGGCGGCTGAAACGACCATTGCAAGTTTGTGAATGAGAGTTTGCTTCCGGGCGAGGTACCCGCCGAACTGCTCGAGGTTGAGTCCGGTCGGGGGATTCTGCCAGTGATTCGTGTACCACACCCTGCCCCACTCACGGGCGTCGTCGGTAAGTTTCATTTCTCCCAAAAGCTCAGCGATTTGCTTTAGGTCCTCTATAAGCGAACCCTGCATTGCCAGGAAATTTGGCGGGACATTCTCGTCAGGGTAGGCGATTTCCTGCCGCTTCGAGTCGGCAAAGACGAAAACACAGCGGGAGGTAAAACCGCCCCCAATCATGTACTCGGGAAAATTGCCGCTTATCCACGCGGGGGTGGTACAGGCAATAAGGTTAATCCACGGATTCTCGATGAGGTCATTGCCTGACATCTTTGTCGTCTTGGTGAAGGAGCCACGCTTACCATCCCACAGACTCACAAGCACATCCACCATCTCCCGGTCGTCGGGGTTGAGAAAGTTGCCGAACTCGTCAGAAGCGATGGTGATGCAGGACATCGGGAGGTATTCTCCCGTCGTCTTGTCGAGCACAAGTTCAGTGCTCTTCGCCATGCTTTCGACTAGCGCCTGCCACGTTACAACGTCTGGCCCGAAGACAATGCCATCGACACGGCGGAGGAGGTTCATCCCCACATTCGCAGTTGTCGACTTGGAGACAATACCGGGAGGTGCCACCATGACAATGTACATATTCGGTACCCACTGGAAGTATTTCATATCCAGCCAAACCCGACGACGCAGCGCCCCACACACTGTCGAAACGCCGGTCCAAAAGAGCATCTTTAGCGGGGCTTCGCCAAAGCTGGCGTATTCGATAAAAGCTTTAAGCCAGTTCTCGTGATTCCTCATACCTTCGTCCCCTGCCCTTTTAGTTGTGCTAGCTCATCGAGCAGTGCTTGGATTTCTTTCTCTCGAAGTTCCGCGTGGTAGTTATTCCGACACTTAGTGCAACAGAATCGTTGCCACTCTCGGGCCGGTATAAACTCCACTTCACAATAACCGCAAGGGCGGGGAGGTATTTCTTTTTTCTTTAGCATAGAGGCTCAATTAGAAATGCGTTTATACGGATTTAATCTGGGGTCGGTACTGTGACCGCCCGGATTTGAGTTATGCGTGTATAATGCGTTTTAAATGCGTTTTTGTCCATATCACATGCCCCGGTAGCGTGTATGTGCGGTTGACCACAGACGAACATGGGACGGTAATTGATTTAATCACCGCCCCAAGTTTTACCACTTCTCAGCGACGCAATGCCCCCAACTTTGGGTTGAGGTCTTTAACCCGGATGGGATAATAAGCGGGTCATCGTAGGGGACCAGCACCTTAAGCGCTTCTTTTAGAAGCGGCTTGACGCGTGGCCAATCCTGAATTTTGCACTGGCCTACGAGGGAGTCGTGGACCTGAATGAGCAATTGGATTTCAGGAATTTGCGTGTCGATGTTATCCCACTGGGTGTTGGTGACGAGGGCGACGGTAGATTGCGGGACCCAAGCAAGGGCCTCGGGCAACAGGTCCTCCACGCGGTCGAAGTAAAAGCGGCGGTTGCCGAATTTATTTCGCACCTCACGAGTGCTCTGCAGTTGCGCCTCGATGCGGTTGTGCCAGTCCTTTATCCCAGGATGGATGTCAAACCAACGGCGCTGGAACAACTCCGCCTCATGCATGGTAAGAGCAAGGGCGACTGAAAGTGTCCGTGGTTTACCTCCGTAATTCGTAAGGTGGCACCCCATCTTAGCACGTTTGTAATACGGCTCCCGCTTGCCATCCGGGCCGGCATCCGCTCCGTAAATATCCTTCGCATTGACAGCGTGAACTTTCTGGCCGGAACGGAAGATTTCTTTAAGGTTATCATCGTTAGCTTCCCATGCGACCACCTGAGCGTCAGCACCTGAAAGGTCGACGTCAAAGATAATGTAGTCTGGGTCCGGGACGAAGAGCTTGCGTATGTTCGGAAGAACCAAGGCATTTGCATCATGTTCCTCCTCCTCATCACCGGACGGAATGTTCTGGAGATTTGTGCCTGAATCGAAAGCATCCTTCGAGGAAGAAAGCCGGAACGATTCAGTCCCCGCAGGATTGAAGGAGCAGCGGATGCGCTTGTCGTGGCTAAGAGACGCCCGTACGAAAGTGGAGAGGAAGACGCCGAGGCTTCGCATTTCCCGGATGGTTTTGCAGAGCGGAGCGACGATGGGCTCGAGGGTTGCGATTTTTGTGAGCGCCTCATCGTCCGTCGTGATTCCGCGAGTGCCTTTGCGAGAACGCTGGGCCGGGAGTTTGCAGTCCTCGTAAAAGAACGTCGACATCTGCTTGGGCGACCGGGGATTGAGGGGATGGCCGCATAACTGAAGTATGCGTTGCTCTCGCTGCATGATTTCATGGAGTAATTCTCCTGCCAGTTGGTCGCGGTATTTGAGGTCTATGCGAACGCCGCGAAGCATCATGCGGAGGGCTCTCCACCAAATCCGCATTTGGAAGTTGTACCGTTCGGTGAGGTTGTTTTGGGCTAAACTCGCTGGCAACACATCACTGATTTCATACGTGTAACAGGCATCTTTGCAGTTATAAATCCACAGTTTCTCTTCGGGTACGCTTGGGTCCCAGTCCTTTCCCTCGCCTTTCCAATAGACATATTTCTGGCAGTACATGGAAGCGAGAAAATCAAGCCCTTTGGGAAGGCCGGGGAAGAGTACGTGCTGCATAAACATGGTATCGTCGGTAAGGTTGGGGACGTAGCCGTGCTCTTTTGCAAAGTACTGTGCATCGTATAGAAAATTCTGACCGACCACCCTGACATTACGATGAGTAAGCAAGCTACGCACCATTGTAACAATTTCCAGTTCTTCGTGTTCATCCCAATACCCCTCCGGTTTTTCAACACACATTAAAGGAATGCAGATTGCGTCAGTCTGCGACCAGGCGATGCCGATACAGGCCATGAATTGCGAGCGGGTTTCGAGGTCGACAGAGAGCTTAAGCGGACCCTGTTCCGCCGTGTCAAGTAGGTTGTTTAGTTGCTCTATTACTTGACCAAATTGCGGTCTAACGGTGAAGTTGTAAATTCGCCAGTTGAAGTCGCGGGTTAGCGACTCGTCTTGCGCCCGGCGCAGGTCGGTGAGGGCAAAGGCTCGCCACTCCCACATGCGCATGATTTGCGAGGGATGGTAAGTGGGGAGGACCTTCCGGCCCCGCCACTCGAGCAGACTCCCGCGCCAAGTAGAGATAGCACTATCCCCGTTGAACATCCACAGGGGAAGCCCCCCCATAGGTATGATGAGGGTAGGGTCGCATTCCTCAATTTCACGCTCTAAAAGCTTACGAGCATTTTCTACCTCCCCGCCAATAGGGCGCTTGTTCTTGAAGTCAAAGTGGTCCTCGACATAAGTCCTCCGCTTAAAAACATTCGTCAAGTAACAGTCGTTCATGTTGATGCCGGACTGCGCCAGCATCCGCCGAAGTTCTGCCCCCGCTGTGCCCTGCCACATCCGACCTTTTAGTTGGTCATCGGGGCCTGGGCTGTCCCCGATAATCATTATGCGAGCTGGCCGACGCCCCTGCGGTTCAATCATTCTAAGCCCTCCTTGAATGCCTTAACTGCATAAGGGCAGATGGTATTGACGAGGTCAAGCATGGCCTGCGCGTACACGCGAATTTCGTATTGAGCGTGTGGGTGCAAACGTAGCCGGCAGAAGTGGAAGAGGTTGTGCAGGTCAACTGTAGCGAACATGCGAGAGTAGGTATTAAGGGGGAGGACGGTGCGGCAGAGTTCGCGGGGGTATCCATCGGCCAGCATCCATTGGTAGAGTTCAAACGCCCGCTCGCTGTGTTCTTTCAACTCTTCCACGAACTTATGCGCCGTTGGGTGCTGGTCGTCAGTGCGCATTTGCTTGTTGCTTTGGTGCTGCGTGGTGACGCTAGAAAGTGCGGGGAGATAGAATTCCTCGGGAAGTTCCGTATACCGCGCAGAAACTTCGTTGTAGCTCCAGGTGCGGTGACGATGCCACTGACGGAGAACGAAGAGGGGTGCCTTGACCTCGAACGTAAAAACCATCGCCTCGAAAGGGGAAGTGTGTCGATTCTTGTAGAGGTAGTCAATAAGCTTTTGGTCCTTCTTTTCATCACCCTCCCGCCAGTCGGCATCATAACTCACCCTCGCGTTGCGGACGATTTCGAGGTCCCCAAACCACATGTCATTTTCCTCAGCCGACGGGTCGACGGGCTGCATACAACTGACCAACCGGACAAAGCCGTGGTCAAGTACGTTTATTTTATCGCTCATGTTAAAATTCCCTTAACGTGAAGCCAATTAAAAAACCTCCGCATCCAGTAGGAGCGGATAACGGAGGCGATTGTAAATATGCACACGACGAGGATGTCGACTGCCAGCGATACGTGACAGCCGATTCTCGGCAGTATGACTATTTGGAGGATGAGGCTGACCCCGAATCCGACAGCTGTCCCGAGGCAGGCCTCGAGGAGGCTTGTTGATTTGCGTTGCATTGTTTCTCGCTCCCTGTTCTGGCGTTGTAATCCCGGATTTTTTGCTCCAGCCCGATGTACCCGATGGCGTCGACAAGGTTGTCGCGCTTATGCATATGCATCTGGCGGCACTGTTTCAGGTTCGCCATCATCCAGGCAACGTCGAAGGCGTCGAGGGGAACAACGATACCGTACTTGGCCTCGATGTGAGCCTTCCACATAAGTGCGGTGGCGTGGAGGTTCTTTGCCGGGTGGCCGTAGGTTTGCTCCCGGTCGCCGTTCACGATGGTGTCAGCTTCCTCGAAAACCGACGGAGGAGGTGCGGCGAGAAACTCCGGGGTGCGGGGAGGGGAAAAGTCGAGTGTGTCAACAGCTTGGTTAAGTCCTTTTGCCATGTTAATTCTCCAATTTTGTAAGGGCAAGGTTGAAGGAAGCTTCTTCGCGTTCAATCCCCACGGCGACGCAGGAGACTGCGCTGGCCGCTGGGAAAATACTACCTGACCCCGCGAATGGGTCGAGGATTTTATCGCCCGGAACGACGCTGCGCTGGAGCAGGTCGACGAGCAGGGGTACGGGTTTTTCGGCGCCGTGCTCGCGGTCACTCACCGGGGAGTGGACAAGAACGTCTGCCTTGACGACGTTCATTTCACGAGTGCCCTTGCTTGCAAACATGATGCACTCGTAGGTGCGCTTGTGGCCCTGGGAAACCCAAGGGGCGTTGCCGTTACCCTTCGCCCAGATAAGCGGTTGTGGCCACACCTTAAAGCCGGCCTTAGTGAAGTCCCGCGCAAGGATGGAAAAGCCCTCGAAAGAGCAGAAGACGTAGGCGTGGGTGTTGGGTTTCAGTACCCGGAAGGCCTCAATAGAGAGGGTGCGGGAAATGCCGAGGAAATACTCCCATCCGTCTTCGTATTCGTGGAGGGTGCTGAAGTTGCTGCCGAAATTCGAGGCGTCAACTCCGTACGGGGGGTCGGTGAGAAGGCAGTCGAAAACCTCATCGCCAAGGGAGTCAGCCATGTACTCGAGGCTGTTAGCGTGGATAAGCCGGTGCGGGGATTTGGTCAGGTCGAACTTTTTTGCAAGCTCAGCACGATGCTGAGCCTTGGCTTTTTTCTCGATAACCTTTAATGCCTCTTTCTGGGTCGGCGCCTTGACGACGTCAGGGTCATCGAGATGCTGCGCGATGATAAGGTTTTCCTTAACAATCGAGACATCGTTGCTGGTGGGGAGGTCGCCGATAAGCTCGGCGGCGGTCATAGCAAGGGTTTGGCGGAACTGGCCGGCGGCGTCAGCTTGCTTGCTGCGCAGCAAGTGAAGACGGGCGGTGGCGGCGGCTTTCTCCTGCCACGTTAAATCTACTCGCCGGATGTTTTCTTCGAGTTCGGCTTCTTCGGCTTGCTCGGGAGAGAGTTCGCCAAGCTGGAGGTTCGGTACGGTTCCGCCGGTGTAGAGAGTGTCTCCGCAGCGGACAGGGATGTCGAGGTCAATCAGCATTTGCATAGCTTTGAGTCGACGCTCCCCGGCGACCAGCACGAAGCCCTCGTCAGTACGGCGCACCACAATCGGATGCATCAAGCCGTTGCGCTGAATGCTTTCTGACAGCTCGGTGATTTTGTCAATGTCGAAGGTTTGACGTTGGCGATTTTCTCTTACTATGATTTCACTTGCGAGGAGTGGTGTCATTTGTGGTCCCCTTTATCAGGTGTTTTATTTCGATTTCGAATTCCTTGCCGGATTCGTCAGTTACGATGGCTGTGTCGGGAAAGTGTCCAGCAGACTTAACCGTCAGCCGCCCGTAGGTGGGGTGTTCTACTACTGATGGAAACATATGATGCTCCGAAAAAAGAAGGGGCCGAAACCCCTTCTTGATACAGATTAAAAACTGATCGAAATTACAGCTTTGTCACGCCGGCAACTTCAGCACGCATGATAGTATTGCCAGGAGTGCTGGTCGTATCAGCGCGATGAGCGATGCGAACCTTGGCGACTTGACCCACGAGGTGGGAGAAGGTCCAGGGTTGACCGGCGACATTTTGACCCAGAGCTTCGCGCAGTCGGCCGAGCTGAACGTTCTTGCCCTTGCCGAATTCCAGGTTGCCGTTTTCGTTCACATCGAGGAAGATGGACTGACGAACGGTTGGGTTTTCGATGCCGGTTTCGCGAGCCACTTCTTCGCTGTCAATCTTCCAGGTTACATCGAGGATGATGGACTGCTTGGCTTGACGAATTGCTTGCTTATCGATGACGGCAGGGAACTCGCCGACAGGGACGGGAACGTATTCAGTGGAGTTTGCATCACTAAATTGAGCGTTCTGAAAAGCGTCAACATTGAAAGTGGTATCTTCATTTGCCATGGTAAATGGTTCCTTGTTAATGGTTAAGGTACGTCAAAAGTAAAGTTATAGTTATATCCCGCTTACCGGATGCGGGGACAGCGAAAGCTCGTGACAGACTTTCCTGCCGGTTCACAGCACAGCCTCTACCCTGCGCTGGAATACTAATCAACCCGATTTTCGAAAATCTCCTCAAGTCGGTGTAAATGCGAAAGCATACCGAAGATTATGGGGTCTTCCGCCTGGACATTGCAACCTGTAACTTGGTTAAGCAGAATCCGGTCTTGCTCCAGATTTGTATCTTGTATACGAACCCAAAGGTCAGGACGTCGGAGATTAATCCATGTATAGACTAACCTTACGGTAGCTTCAATTTCGCGTTGCATTGTTAGCCTCCATTGCGAGCCTTACGAGCTTCTTCATTCCGGGCCTTCCAAGCCTTGATGATGGGCTCGAAGGTCGGGGCGAGGTTGTCGGCAAGGGGAATGTTGCGAGCCTTAAGGTCCATGTTGTGCGTCATCGTAGACCAAGTGAACTTGTCCCCATCCCGCTTGACATTGATAACGTCGGAGAAGAAACGGGGGAGGCGGGGGGCGAGCTTCTTACCGAGGGTGCTGGCCATCAGCGTTGTGCCGCCGGTGACCTCGTCGGTTTCGCGCTCAGCATGGGCGACCAAGACAACTGGACAGGGGACGTCGACGCAGAGCTTGGTGAGGAGCCGCTCGAGGTTGTCCATCGCCATACCCCAGTCCGCCATTGACTTTACCGGCTTGCTCCCGGTAACGAGGTTCATGGCGAGGATGTTGAGGCCGGAGAGCGAGTCAATCCAGAGAACACGCTTGGCGTCGAATTTGTCGACGGGACCGAAGGACTGGCCGGTGCGCTCGTCGACGAAATTACCGAGTACCCGAACAACATCCATAAAGCCCTGGTACTTACGCTTATTAATGTCCTCCATACCAGAAATCATCTTCAGCGACATCGAGTTGATTTTCGTGGCGCTGTCCAGCATGTCAGCCCAGTCGGGTGAGGCCGGGGGGATGTAGTGCCACTTGAGTTTGTCGGTCGGGATGTCGGCAACAACCTCCATGCCGGGTTCGGTGAATAAGGCAAAGACCTCGAGCCCTTGGGCGACGAGCGTCCGGAGGCTGTGGGTTTTGCCGGTGCCGGTGCCGCCGACGAGAAGCGTCTTGGGGCCGGGAATGTAGATAGCGGTGTCTTCGGACGGAGTCGGGGCTGCCGCTTGGGTTGAAGCGTCCATAGGTTTTATTCCTTGTGGGTTAGGTAGAGAAGGGACTGAATGCGGTCTTCGATTTTTTCGACTTCCACATGAGCATCTGCCCGAATCTTTTGCTTTTTCGCCTCAAGGGCAGCAACTGTTTTCGGGATGAGTTCGGATTCCTCGGGTACATTCACCTCGAGGTCGCGGGTTTCGAGCAAAATGAAGCTTGGGTCGTCGATGGGGTAGCCGCTGAGCATGATAAAGTGCGACTCTTCAGGGGTGGAGTAAGCGGATTTATGAGCATATACAAACGCGGTAAGGGTTTTGGTATTTGGCATGGTATCTGGTTCCTGAGGTTAGTGGTAGCTGGTAATGGGGTGATGATTAAAAAAATCATATCCCCATTAAATGCAGGTGTCAAGCCTCTTTTCTATAGCTGACAGCAATTCAGCAGAGTGAACATACGGACGCGAATACCTTCAAGGCGGAACTGAACTTCGTTGAGAGCATAGCCGAGTTGGGTATCGCCAGACGGCGGCTTTATGCCATCACTGACAGCTTGCGGGGACTCCGCAGTAACTGGCTTAAGACGGTCTTCTAGATTTCCCAGAAGGTTTTCCAGTGCGTTTATTGTTTCTTGAATGTCGGTCATGTTTGAGGTGACTTCGCCGCGAGCGCTTGGTACGGCTGAAATTTGTGGGTCTGCTAAGTCTCTAGCTGAAAACATTTTCTAATCTCCTAAAAGGTTGTTTCCCCGGCGCTTGCACCACCAGAGGAATTCGAGTAAAAGCACATCATGAGGGGCGTCGGTAATGTCCCCGATAAGGTGCTCAAAAGTGCCCCACCTGAATGCATGGTCCCCCCACAGGTGGGCATGGGTTAAACAAGGTAGCTCGACGGTCCGCCAGTACGGCAGGCCCTCGGCGTGGACGGCCCGAAGCCAGATTTCCCCGCAAAACGGGCAGAGGCCGAGAACGCTGCCGTTCTGTATTGCCGGCCGGTCGCTGTTGGTGTTGAAGTGGTATTGGGTAAGGGAGCCGATAAACTCGGCCCCGAAAAACACGTCAACTTTGACAAGACCCGACATTGGCTTAGTGGTCGAAGCCGGCCAACGGACTCCACTCGTTCGCCCGGAAGCCAACTCGCGCCCAGTCATGGGGAGTGTTCGACATGCACATATTCTTGAAGGTGCAGTTGCCGTAGGATGTGCAGGCCCCGCCGAGGGCAAAGTCGTAGGCGCTGCCCTTGCCGTCGTCCGCTTCCCAAAGGGCAATCATCATTTTGAGGTCGCGGTGAAGTTGGTTCCACCAGCGCTCAATCATCCATTCAGGTCGATAGATGACAGCTTGCTGATGAGAAATCTTCGTCTTAAGAAGGCCAACTCCACGGATAATGGCACCTGCCACAGGGTATCCGTATTGTCTTGCCGCCATACAGTAGCCCGTAAACTGGGAATTAAGGTCCCACTGACTGTTCCAAGACTGGCCAAGCTGCGAGGAAGTTTTCTCATCGACGACCCACTGAAGGTCCACATCCTCCCCAAGCATATCGAATCGACCCGCATAGAGTATTGGATTGCCCGTTGTGGGATGCAAGACGTTAGTGGGGATTGCAAAAGAAAACTCGATACCTCGCTTCCCGTCTGCTGTGGTGACCGGTACAAGGCTTGAATGGTCAAGCGAATACTCGAAGAAATAGTCTTCGAAGGCTCGGAGCATATTGGCGCAGGACTTGTTGTGGTCAGTGTATCCGTGGATAACGTCGAAGTCGCCGTAGGCTTGGATGAGGGCGGCATGGCCGAGGGCAACTGCTTCGGTGGAAGATTTTCCATTTTCATAAAACTCCCGGCGGGTAGTTTCGAGAGCCTTGGCGAAACTCTTCCCGGCATGAAGGTGGATGTTGGGCACGTCAGGGGTTATGCGGACGATGGCCTGCCAGTAGTGCTTTTGGTGGCAGAGGGTGAAGCCCTCGCGGTAGGTGTTGTCGATGACCTCGGGGAAGGGGGCCTTGCCCCCCTCGAGAACGAGTTCAAGATTACTTTTCGGATTGTCCAAGGCCAATACCTCCTAATAGATTGTCGAGCTCAGCTTCTGCTTCTTCTTCGCTGAGTTTCTTCTTGCGTTTGGCGGGGGCCTTCGCCTTAGCCGCCATTGCACTGGCGCGGCCTTGGCGAATAGCCTTAATCCCGGCGGCGAGTTCCTCGGTGGAGACTTGCTCGCCGGCGAGTACGCGGCGGCGGAGGTCGTTAAGCTCCGCTACCCCCAGTACCGGCGCCTGGGGCATCGTCGTTAGAGTCGTTGTTGAGGTTTGTTCCATTGTTTAACATCCTTTCGATTTGTTCAAGACTTTGGCCGGAGTTCAGCAGCAGCTCGAAATCGGCGCGTTCCTTTGAACCCTCAGGAAAGCTTTCGAGGACGGACTGTACCAGCTGCCGGCGCGTGTTGGCTTTTTGCATATTAAGAATGTGGCGCTCAAAGCGTTTTTCCACTTCCAGGATACCTGCGTAGCGGACGAGGTCGACCTTGCCAACAATCCACTTGTAGGTGTAGGCGACGGAGGTGTCGATGTCAGCCTCCTCGTCGACGGAGATGACCTTGCCGAGGGTGTAGCCCCAGTCGTTGTAACTGGTTGGGATGACAACAAAATCATCCTTCGCGAGGTTGTCACTTTTCAGTGCCTTGAAGGTGTAAAGTTTGCCGCCCTCGGAGTAAGCAACCTGAACGGTCGTGTAGTCGTTTTGCATGAGGCTGAGTATGTGTGATGCTTTCATGGTGTAGCTCCTTAAGTTGTAGAGGTTCAGAGTTGGGACGGTCATTAATTTAATCATCGTCCCATTAAAATATTACGCGCCCGTATCCAGTTTGTCAAGCAATAACTTCGTGGCTTGGCTGTTGGCAGAATGAGCCAGGGGATAGTCGGCGGCGGAGTCGGCCAACGCGATACTGCGCTTTCACAGGGATGAGATGCATGGAGCGCTCAATGCCGATGTACCGCCAGCGCATATTCTCGCGGACGAAGAAGTGCCGTTCACGCGGACGGTTCCACAGGTCAAGTGCCTCTTTCAACACGGCATTGGCGATTGCTCCGTGCATCCGGTTGTCGCCCACGGCGAGGGGAAGCAGGGTCATCACCTGCCGCTTGGCCTCGGGGGAGGCGAAGTTGAAGTCGAAGTCGAACTGGAGAAACTGCACGAAGGCCGGGTCGGTCTTCCAGTTCATCAAGGTTAAAGGTTGTGTGCTCATATTATCCTCCAAAATGTTTTTTATGCAGCCGCTCGATAACCTCAATTTGCTTTTCGGTCAGCCGAGTTGTATCCTGCCCCTCGCGGGTTTGCCGAGCTACGCTGGAAACAAAGTCCGTTTCCCATGAGGTAAAGTCATCGAGTTCCAGCAAACCCATAAGCGACTTGATTTGTGTGCCGAGGCTGAGCATGTTAACAACCTCCGGTTACAGGGAAGGAAGTTACCCAGCGCATAGCGAGTACGAAAATCGGCCCGAGAATAGACATCAGCAGCATCATAACTACTATGAATTTTATAAACGCAATTGCACCCTTGTCCACGTTAGTACTTCTTTCCGTTGGCAGTTGCCCGGTGCTCAGCCGTATGGTCCTCACGACGTCGGTTGTATTTAAGCTTTTCAATCGTCGCCTTGGCGATGTCGATGTTGTAAGCTTCGGCGAGGTCGAGGATACGGATAAGGGCGTCAGCGAGTTCGACGTCACGCATGGGGAACTGTGGAAGGTGCGTATCATAGAGGTTCTTGCGGTCGCCTTCAAGCGCCTCGGATATTTCGCTGTGAATTAGCGCCAGCTTATTGCTGAAGCAGTAAGGGTTGCGCCGGATGTCGCGGCCATTGCTGTCGGTCCACCAGCGCAAGTTAAGGTGGTGGATGGTGCGGGGGATTTGGCGGAAGAACTCATACCATGACTCGATGAAGGAATTGAGTTGGTCGGAGGTGTCGTCAGCGGCAAACTGCATCTCATAGAAGAGCGAATGGTTGGGGTTGTCGGCTTGAAACTCCCCTTCTGGTAGCTCTCGCCACAGGCCGTCAGGATAACGCTGCATGTATACTGGCTTCTGGATTATCATTTTAAGTCCTTTCGTTGGTTGAGTTTTCTTTTACGGGTAAGTGCGCCCTTGCGCCCGGCCGCTTGCGCTTCCTCCGGGGTCCATCGGTGCTGCGAGCCGGAACTCATCCCGCCCTTCTTGCCGGCGGCGCGAGCCTCTTCGCTGGTGAAGCGGTGGGCAAGCCCAAGCGCGTGTGCCGACTTCCCACCTTTGCTGGCAATCTGTCGCTGCTTCTCGGGGTCCATCGAGGCGAAGCCCCGCTTACCCTTGGGCTTGGAGTTTATCATATATTTCTTCCCTTTGAGCATTCTCCAGAATGCGGATGTGGTATTGTTTCATGCGCTTGGCCATGGCGGCAAGTTCCGAGGGTGGGTAGAAGAAGCGCCGGTGACCTTTTGAGGTGTCAATGGCAATCTCCTCAAGGTCCGTGCGCACCTGCCAGCGGTAGCCGTAGCGGTCGCGCTCGTCGTGGTCACCTATGCGGATTTGGCCCATCCGCGAGTCCTCGCAGGTAATGTAAATGCTCCCCCACGCGGCGATGGTTTTTATTTCTGTCTTGATGCCGTAGGCCTCAAGGCGCTTGCGGAGTTCTTGCGCGATGGGGAGGTAGCGCTTGCGGTTGCGGATGTTAGGCATCGGGAGGGAGCTCCTTTTTGAAGGCGGCCTCAAGAGCTTCCTCGAAGGAAATCCCGTGATAGTTGCGGTCGCGCCCTGTAAAGGCTGTCCCGACTCGTACGCCCCAGTCTCGCGTAGCGTCGTCTTGATAGATTGATACCGTTTCCGCACTTCCGTCCTGCACGTAACCGCATAGGCGACGAAGGCCTTTTAACAGCTCCGCATCCTTCTCTGTCGCTGCGAGCGCCCATGCCACGCCGTGCCTAAATACATCCGCGAGCATGCTTGGCTTTCCTATGTCCCGCTCAAACCCATGCGCTATTAGCCCTTCACGTTCCAAGTCCGTCAATGGCTTACGATGCATGCTCATCACTTCCCCTCCAGTTCGCGGGAGACAACCTCTACCAACTTAGTCAGATTTACACCATCATCCGAGAAGGCTTCCTCCAACTTTGTCCTGCTTATCGTCACCATATCAGTGGGGCGCTTTCCATTACGTATTTCTTGCGCAAGTCCAGCCAAGTCAATCTCACACTCATTGTTTGCGACGAAGGCGGCTGCTCGATTCACGCTTTCCTCTATCCCTTGATTAAAGATGGCGTCAGCGGTGAGTGGTTGGGTGAAGAGGGGGGCGTCATACACCTCGTCTTGGCGTGTGCTCGCTGTCAGGATGTATTCGCTCTCGATGTGTTTGAACTCCAACTGCGCAAGTTCACTCTTTCTTGCATACAACACCGGCTCACCCTGCAACCGCGATTCAATACGCTTATGCCAGTCTTTTATCTCAGATGGAAGGTTGTTCCATTGCGGTTGTAAGGACTCAGTGTCTTGCTGCTGCGGGGCTGCGTTTAACTTCGACACAATCTCAGCAGCAACCTGCCGCATACTATCACCCTCTGCCATCTCTGCGACGAGTATGCCAAAAGCTAAGTGCCCACGGTAGTGAAGCTCGACAAACCTGCCACCTCCGTACGAGGTAAGCAGTTCTTTGAAATCGTCGAGGCTCATTTCGTTCCCAAGCTCGGCCTCCGGCTCCTCTTGCGGCTGCGCAAACGAGGGCCAAGGGAGTACGTCTTTATGAATCATGCGCTGTTCACCTAAATTGTCCAGTATCTTCTCGGCTTTGTCAGTATCAAGCGCCCCAACATCAGAAAGCAGGGAGCCGACCACCTGATACGCTTCGGCGCATACTTCCACGAGCTCCTCTTGTGGCTGTGCTGCAAGCGGTAAGTGGTAATAGTGCCCTCGCCACACGATACGGTCGCAGTGGTCGGGTACTGTTTGCACGAACTCCTGCTGCTGTGGGGTGGCTACCTCGTGGGTTGGTGGATTGAATAGCCTTGTATTTTCGCGTACAGGAATGTGCTCCATAACTTTCTTGGCAAATTCATCGTTTGTCGGCTCTACTGGCACTACCCGAGTTTCTTCCGGCTTATCTCCGTTCTGTTGCATAGCGTACTCCTTCCTTGAACCAAACCCAGTCGGCATTAATTTCCTCACGCTCGTAGCCGCTGGGAGTACGGGTGAGTTCTTCCCGGCTTTCGCCGAGGATTAGCTGTTTGGCCTCGAAGGCCGCGCGCAAGTCTTCTTCGTTCATTCGGTCACCTCAATGCAGGTTGGCATTACAGAGTGCTTTGGGCGGAGGGAAGCTGACTTTGCAGCGGCTTCACAGAGTTCGGGGGTTGCGCCTTCCCTGAACATGCAGATGTCGAAATAAGACTGCTTGAGGCAAGCGTCGGTGACGTGCTGCAGGTCGGGCCGATTAACCATCAGGTAGAACAGAATTGCGATGGCGGCGATAAGCATTGTGGCGAGTATTTTCATTTAAAGCTCCTTAACGGTTGGGGGAAAGTACCTACTCCATAGCGCCCGAAGGCACTACAGGCTAGACACTTCACAGAGTCGCGATTCTCTCCATGTTTAGCAACGGCCCCTTTGCGAGAGGTCGGTTACTCGCTCAGGCACTCTTCCTTGCCGTGCCGACGGGCGATTTGGTTGTAAGCCTTACGGAACGACCCGGAGTCGTTGCAGGCCATCTGTATTGCAACCTCGGGAGCGCCCAGTTCTTGTGCCCAGCACATGTAGTCAGGCTCGTGGGAAGCGCGTGCGAACGAGACAAAGAACAGGTTACCAGAGGTGCTGGCATGTTTCAGGCATTTCGAGGTGCCGTTAGCACCGGCGGCGATAGAACTGCCTACCGGGATGGCACGGGCCTCATAGTCTCCCTCGTTGACGGTGAGCGAATTACCGCCACTCGAAGAGCCGGCATTTGCCCCGGCCTTGGCGCTGGCATCGGCGTCGGAGGAACTTTTACCACCCTCACCGCCCACGCCTACACTGATGGCGCTGGCATCGCCGCCCTTGCCGCCCAGGCCAATAGCGGTTGCGTCGCCGCCGGTGGCATTAGCTGAGCCGCCAACACCAATCCCGATGCCGAGGGAATTAGCGTCGCCGCCTGCACCCCCATCACCGCCCTGACCACCTTGACCGCCGTGACAGCTATTTCCGGGGCAGTCGTCGCGGTCGTTACCCGCGTAAACTGGTAGGGTGAACAGTGCCATAAGTGCTATGATAACGCATTTCTTAGTCATTTCTTTTTTCTCCGTAAAGTTAGGCGGTAAGCGCCGCCAGTCGCTGGGGAAAGCCCCCCGCACAACAGCACGAGTTATGTGCCGCTGTACGTGAAGTTTTCATTTTGCCTTACGACATGTAAAGATTTCATCCCGAAAACTGCCTTGGTTGTAGAGTCGGGCCTCGGCTAGGCACTGCCCCTGCGTGGGGAATCTGTCGATGACATACTCCCCGGATAACGTGATGAACAGGAGAATCCACATTAGCCAAAGTCCTTCTTGTCGAGGTCGGCCTGAAAGCGCATTTCGGGTTCCCGGTCGCCTCGAGCTTCGCGGCGGTCCTCTTCGGTTTCCTCCACAATAACGGGGTTGGCCCGGCGCTGCTTGTCGAGCCACTCGCGGAGGAGCTGGTTGACGAGCGCGGAACGGGCGCCGTAAGCGATGTCGCCGGTAAGTGGGTCGAGCAGGAGCAGTTCGACCTGCGCGGCAATCCGCTCCTTGACCTCAATCCGCCAGCGGATAGATTTCTCGGTGTTAGCGGTGCGGCCTCTAGACATGTGGAACCTCCTCGAAGGTGGGCGCTTGTGGATGTGCGGCAGTGAAGGTGCTGAGTCGCATCCCGCGCAGGGGGCGAAGCCAAGCGCGATAGACGCAAGTCCAGCGCCAGATACACGTTACCTCGTCGAACATGAACAGGTATCCGACAGCCGTCCCGTCCTCCCTGAGGTCAAGGGCTTTCGTAAGGTACACGATGGTGCCGGGGCGGCAGTGCGAGGAACTGTGGTAACAGTCGTCGGGGTGCCACGCCTTGACGGTGTAGTAGCCGGGCGGGAGGACTGGCTTTGTAAGCACTGGCGTTTTCTTCCCAAAGATGCGCTTAAACAGGCAAGCGAGCAGGGTGTTTTTCATGTTAGTGTCCCTTTCCGTTGAGGATTGCTCCCTCGCCCGTTACGAGGGCTATGGCGAGGGAGGTGAGGTGTTCCGCGATGTCAACGCGGGAGAACTGCCGTCCGTCTGCGGTGACGTGTAGGACGGGAGCGAGGAGGCCCTCGGCACCGGGCACTGGAAATACGTGTACGGTGTAGAGGGGCTTAAGCTCTCCGTCGGCGGCAGCGCGCAAAAGCTCGTCCGGGTGGATGGGGTCAGGTGTTTCGCCCCGCGCCTTTTGCGCTTCGGCGCGTTGTCGCGCTTCTTCGAGTAGCGCCTCGACGCGGTCTTTGTCAGTTTGGTTTGGTGTGCTCATTTGGTGGTTCCCTCCGCTTAATTAAAGAGTTTTAGTTGAAGTGCAGTGTTGGGGTTAGAAAGCTCGAACAGGGTGCTGCTGTCGAGCCGGGAGGTTATCTCTACGCAGTGCGCGCAGAAGTCTGTGCTCTCGCTCCGGTATGTGACAAGGCTGGGTACGTCGAGCGGGGCCGGTAGGCAGCAAGGGATTTCTATTGCCAGCCCGTCCTTCCGCTTGACGGCCTTGTAGCGGAGCATCTTGGTTTCGGCGTAGCGGGTAAAGCTGCCGCACGATAGGCAGTGCTGCTCGACGATGAAGTACTCGCGGGAAGTCGCCTCGAAGAAGGGCGAGGTTTGTGGGGAGGTGGGGAAGGCCCGAGGCTTGAAAACCTTCGGTTCGCCGTCCCCGGAAGCGGTTTTCTTGGGCCTCCCGGGTTTGCCCTTGGGTGGCGGGGTTAGCAGGTCGCCGAAGAGTTCAGCCAGCGCGAGCTTTGCGGCGGCTTTTTGTTCAGGGGTTCCGTTGCTCATTCTTCAATCCCCTTGTACATTTTCGCGATGGCGTTAAGCTCGGCGTCCCGCTTGTTGATGACGAAGACGCCTCGGCGCTCAAAGTAGTCGTTGCCGTGGACGATGAGGCAGCGCTGTTCGCGGTGGGTCTCGGGGGAGTGGTAGGATAGGATGGCCTCTTCTTTGTAGGTGCTGGCGTTGAAGATGTACATATCGCCAAAGATGAAGAGGTCGCCCCATGCGCAGCACGTGCGAGTGGAGAGGTAGAGTGCGCAGCCGGTGATGTAGCACTGGGGCGCGAGTTCGGCCTCGGCTGCGGCGGCTAGAATTTCAGCTTTTATATCCATGTTGTCGGGTCTCCTTTGTTGTGCAGGGTTCTTCCCTGCCCGGAACCAGCTCCCCGAGGGGTGGGGAACTGGCTCGAGGCAGGGTTAGAACAGACTGCGCTTTTCGTTGGTTTCTTCCTGGTTCCCGGTTGCGGGGTCACCAGCGCCCCCGGACTTTTCCTCGGCGGGGGGCGCGTCGGGGTTTTCCGGGTCGGACGGGGGGTTGCCGTCTGGCTGCGTGGTTTCGCTGCCGGTGTCAAAGAGGCCGAGGGCGGAGTAGGTTACGCTGTCCCCTGCGGCGGTTGTGAGGATAATGACCTCGGGCAACTGGTTGCCGGGAAGTTGGAATACTGAAATGCGGTTGCTGTCGATGATAAGTGCGGTTTCCATGTTGCGCTTGCTCCTTAGTTGTGGTTGGGGGTACTGCGGGTTTGTTGAAGCTTTGTCGCGTCGACTATGCCTTGCGCGTCGCTGCGCGGGATGCCTGCGTGTTCGAGGGCGGTCACCTGGGCTTCGTAGAGTGCCTCGTCGGTAAGCCAGATGCAGTCAACGATGCTGGGGTAGTAGAGGCTACCGTCGAGTTCTATGCGACCGGAACTCTCAGGTGTGCGTGGTGGGTGACCGAGGCCGGTAACGGTACATAGGTCGCCTCGGAAGTCGGGGAGCTTATCCCCGACCGAGATGCGGTTGAAGTTCTTGTCGACGAGGTTCCAGTTTGTAGAGGTGTTTGGCATCGCGTTTAGCCTTTCATCTGGTCAAGGGTTTGTTCCGCTTGCAGGCGGGATTTTAGCCACTGCAGCTTTGCGATGGCTTCGTCCAGCCGGTCAATGCGGAAGGCGTGGGAGTTGTACGGGGGAAGGCTGATTGAGGCATTTAAAAGGCTCTGCCGGACTTGCGTTAGCCAGGCTTTTAGCCCGTCGTCACTGATGCGTTGGGCCGGTCGCGAGGTTTTTGTAGGCATGTGTGGGTCCCCTCTTTAGGGGGAAATGCGTGTTGCACTTCCCCCAGTATGATTACAGGTTTTGCGCGAAGGCAACGGTGGGGAGAATTAACATTGCATCTTCCCCGGTTAAGTCTTCAGCTTCGTTATCCATGCGGTCCTGAAGTTCTTCCAGGTGACCGGTTTGCATATGAATAAGCTGTCCGTTTTCGGTACGGAAGAGGGAGTATAGTTCAGGCATTTAGTGTTTCCTTTCTAAGGTTGTCGATGGGGTGATGATTATTTTAATCATCGTCCCATTATATAATAAGACCGTCCAAGTTGTCAATCATTATTTACGGTTGCTGGCCTGTAAATTCATCCAAGATGTTGCGGGTGAAGGTGATGTTCTTGCCGTCGATGTCAGTGCGGTGCGGGGTGATGTCGGGCCGACCGAGGCAATAGGTGGTCCATTGCAGGTGGAAGGCGGCTGCGCTGTCAGGGGTGTCGAAAGGGAGTGTAAATTGTGCTTGTGCCCCGTGGATGAGCCGGGTAGCGGTGCGCTCCAGCAGCGTGTTTGCGGAAATGCCGACAGGTGCATCGCGGGTTTCGTCGAGAACGTCATCAAGCGGATTGCGGGGTGGCGTGTTGGCGAGGCGCTGTTCTCGGCTTTCCTTTACCTGCGCCTCGAGTTTAGCTTCAAAACTATTTGCTGCCTGTGTGTTGGTCATAATGTCAGCCGAAAGATGTGCAGTGTCTTTCATCAACTCACTCATCAGGTTATTAATGTTGTCAATTTCTTGCGCATCGCGGTCAGTAAAGAGAACGGTATTGCCTTCGAGTACTGCCTTAAACCGACGCACCAGCACTAACTGTTCAAGCAATTCCTCTGCTTTCGCGCACAGTTCTGGGGACCCGGTTTTACGGCCCTTGATAAACATCTCTTCTGCCTCACGTTTCAGTACCTTCAAAAAGCTGTAATATCTAAGCCGAAACCGAATCGCTTTCTTTTCGTCGGGTTGCTTAATCACAATATCCTCAGTACGTCCTCGTCGGCCGAGGACTTCAACGACGAGTTTAAAGGTTTGTTCGTATGTAGCGCTGTTGGTCGGGTGTGGCATGGAGGGTCTCCAGTTGGTTGACGGATGGTTAATTGTGCGGGGTTTGGTGGGAGTTGTCAAGAGGTTTTGGGGGAGATGTTTGGGGTAAATGGGGGTATATATGGGATTCATCTATCTCCCTAAGTAACGTTTATTGTATCTCCCCCGAATCCCGTTTTCGACCATTGCCCCACCCTATCTCTTTCCCATCCCCTCCCGTGTTCTTCCTCTCCCTTATTATAAAAAAAAAATAATTAAATACTGAGTGAGTGAGTGTGAGTGTGGGAGTGTGCGATTGTGGGAATGGGTGGGGGTTGAGCCAAAATCGGGTGTTGGGGACTATACTATGGACCGCACTTAGGGAGATATAAATTTCCCATATATGCCCATTTATCCCCCCGACCGCCATTCCAGCCCTACCTGCATTTTGTGCTTGACAACCTCACCGGAGCCATATAATATGAATTTGCAAATGTAAGAATTGCAAAAGCTTAATCTTTCAACCGACAAAAGGAGTAATAAACATGGCTAAAGTAGCAAGCAAGGTTCTGGATTTTGAATCGAAGGGTGTTGAGTTTGAATTCGCCGGCAAAGAGCCGCAGCTGGTCCGCCTCGAAGACTTCTCCCCCGACATCCAACTGCACTTCGCCCTGCACGGCATGAGCCAGAAACTGGGTGATGCTTATTCGGCAAGCAAGGGTGATGTTGACGTTGCCCAGGGTCTGTTCACCGACACCCTCAACCAGTTGAAGAATGGCGAGTGGCGTGCCGCACGTGGCGAAGGCGACTCCAAGCCACGCACCACCGAGCTGGCCGATGCACTGGCCCGCATCAAAGGCCTGCCTGTGGCCGAAGTTCAAGCCGCACTCAAGGATGCAACCGACGAACAGCTCAAGACCATGCGCAGCAACGAACGCGTCAAGGCCACCATCGCTGTCATCCGTGCAGAAAAGGCCCAGGCCCGCCTCGAGAAACTGGCAGCCGAAGGCGATATCGACGACATCGCGCTGTAAATCGGGACCTCCATCCCGTAATCTCCACCGGGCTTCGGCCCGGTTTTTTTTTGCCCCTGCGCGACGCGCCACACTCCCACCGCCAACCGCCGGAGAAAAGCCGGGAAGTTTCCTCCCCGGCCCAAATTTACACCTTAACCTGAATTATTAGAGTGACCAGCTGGATACCT